>Ga0182015_10001171_pt1 | contig 35634 bp, 29 predicted proteins | sample 712P3MmetaG_FD_120478 | JGI IMG/M metagenome (GOLD analysis project Ga0182015, IMG submission 120478) | Permafrost microbial communities from Stordalen Mire, Sweden - 712P3M metaG | ecosystem: Environmental > Terrestrial > Soil > Wetlands > Permafrost | place: Sweden: Stordalen | collected...
AGCAGCCCTCCTCCGGCGACCGCCAGCATGATGTTGCTCGGCGTGTTGTTCTGGCGATCCTTCAACAGTCGTGGCCCGATCACCGCGGCGGCGACGAACGCGGACACCGCTGCCGCAACGTGAATGACGTACCCGCCGCTGTAGTCGACGGCGCCGAGCGCTCCGAGCCATCCACCGCCCCAGAGGCTGAACGCCCCCACCGAGTACACCAGCGTGATCCAGAGCGGGACGAAGAGCGCCCACGCCTTGAAGCTGATGCGGCCGAGCAGCGCCCCGCCGAGGATGATGACCGTGATCGTCGCGAACACGAACTGGAAGTACACGAGTGACGACATCGGGAAGCGCAGCGCGGGGATGAGCCCGCTGAGCAGCGGGATGCTCGCCTGCTGCTCGAGATCACTCGCGCCCGCGACCGGATGCGGTATGCCCACGAACGTCGTCGCCGCTCCGCCGATGTGCAGCGGGCTGCCGAAGCTCATGTCGTACGCGAAGAACATCCAGATGACGAGCGTCATCGCGAATGCGTAGACGACCATGAGCGCCGAGTTCACGGCGAATTTACGCTTCATCAACCCCGCATACAGAATTGCCAGGCCCGGGATGCTCATGATCCCGACCAACGTCGCCGACGTGAGCTGCCACGCGGTGTCGCCGGAGTTCAGCCAGCTTGGATCCGGATTCAGGGCCGACAACATAGCGGTACCTCACCTCTAACTTGCTGATGTGCATGTACGCGGGGCATGCGCGTTGCAGGAACTCTGTCAGACGCAGGCGCTCGGTTCTTCGGCCGTTACGCACAGATCGACGGCCGCGGGCCTGTACACCGCGCACGAGTCACCGTGGTCGACATGCACAGAACCGCCGCCGTGGCGTTGGTCAGACGGCGGTGCGCAGGTACTTCGGGAAGGAATCGGCGGGCTCCGACGTGGCCACGCGGAGCACCGGCAGAGTCGACAAAACCGGGAATTCCAACGCGGGGACCGGCTTGCCTGTGAAGTACCCCTGCGCGCGGTCGCAGCCGAGCAGGGAGAGCAACTCGAGTGATGCCAGCGTCTCGATACCCTCGGCGACGACGAGCAGTCCGAGCGAGTGACCAAGCTCGATGGTCGCTCGGACGAGCTTAACGTCCTGCTCGCGGCCATTCGTGGACAGACCACCGATGAAGGTGCGGTCGAGCTTCAGCTCGGTGATCGGCAGGCTTCCGAGGTATGCGAGCGACGTGAACCCGGATCCGAAGTCGTCGATCGAGATACCGACCCCGAGGGCTCGAAGCTCCTCGATGACCGTCTGGCACGCGGCGAAGTCACTGATGATCGTCGTCTCGGTGATCTCAAGGATCAGCGAGGCCGGCGGCACACGATGGCGGCGCAGCGATGCCTGGACCTGCTCGATGAAACCCGTATCAAGCAGGTTCGATGACGAGACATTCACCGATATGTCAATCCGGGTGCCCGCGTCGCGCCACGCGGCGCACTGGGCGAGCGCCTTATCGAGCACGAGTCGGGTGAGCGGTCCCATCAGACCGGCCTCCTCAGCGAGCGGGAGGAAGTCGAGCGGCGGGACCAGGCCAAGGCGCGCATGCGGCCAGCGGACCAACGCCTCGGCGGCGACCATCTCGCCGTTGCGCAGGTCGACCTGGGGCTGGTAATGGAGCACGAGACGTTCTTCCTCGACCGCCGCACGCAGCTCCTCGACGAGCGCGAGGCGGTTGCCGCCGTCGTCGATCGACGGGGTGTACACCTCATACGACTGATGAGCGAGCTTGGCTCGATACATGGCGACGTCAGCGCAACGCATCAGTCCGATGCTGTCCTCGGCGTCAGCCGGCGCAACGGCGATGCCGATGCTGGCGCTGATGCGAACGCTGACACCATTGAGGACGAATGGTTGCTCGAGCAGTGCCGTCAGGCGCCGGGCCAGCCCCGCCGCGTAGTCGGGATCGCTGTCGATGAGGACGGCGCCGAGTTCGTCACCTCCGATCCGGACGAGGACGTCCGACGCGCGAAGTGAGCCAGTGAGGCGTGGACCCAGCTGCTTCAGGAGCTCGTCGCCGGCGGAATGCCCGAAGGAGTCGTTGATCTCCTTGAAGTGATCGAGGTCGACGAAGAGGAAGGCCAGGGTGCGCGGCGGAGTCGAGGGGTCAGCGTGGTCCTCGAAGTAGGCGTCGAGCAGCGTGGTCAGCTGGCGGCGGTTGCCCAACCCGGTGAGCTCATCGGTGACCGCCTGGCGATGGCGCTCCTCGGTCAGCGCGCGCAGACCCTGGACCGAGAGGGCGAGGCGCACCCCGACGACGACGAGGGTCGCCGTGGCCAGGTCGACGGCCACCTGGATCACGTGGTGCTGCAGCGCGCCCAGGACGAGGATCGTCAGCCCGGCCAGGGCGCCGGCTCCTGGGAGCATGAAGCCCGGCAGCTTTCCACCCTCGAGGAGCTCGCGCTTGCCCGGGGGCACCCATACCGAGATGGACATCAGGGTGATCGCGGTCGGCCAGGCGATGCCGTTGAAGACGACGCCCACCTGTGAGGTCGATCCGAACAGGTTGAACGTATCCCCGACCCCATTGACCGCGCATGCGGTTGCGAAGAGCAGCCAGGGAAGGCGCCGACCCGGGAGGACGGCGGTGCCACCCACCACCAGGGCGAGGAGGAGCACGTCACCGATCGGGTAGATGAGGTTGACCGCTACCGCGATCCCACTGACGTCGCCGCCCAGGGATCGGATGACGGCGTGGAATGCAAAGGCCGCGCAGACCGCGGCTGCGCCGAGCCCGGCGATCGCGCCGTCGAGCCAGGTCGCCGGGAGCAGTTTCTTGATCTCCCGGCGGAGCATGAGCACGATCGCCGCGTAGGCCAGCGGGTAGAAGGCGATGTAAAAGGCGTCGGCGAGAGACGGGGTCGCGACGTCCGCGCCGCCCCAGCCTTCCCAGGTGAGCACGAGGTCGCCGAGAGCCCAGGCGAGCACCGCGGCGCCGAGAGTCAATGCCACGGCCCGCCCGGGAAGCTTGCTGAACCCACGGGCCAGCAGCATCGCGACCAGGACCAACTCGTATGCGACCACGCCCCAGCCATCCACCCATGGCCACGAGTCGCTTGGCGAGCGGACCAGGAGTGAGATCACATAGGCCGTGAGCAAAACGGACATAACCGCATAGCCCGCCCAGAGCGCCCGCGGGTATCGCCCACCTGCTCTGAGGAATGTCGGGAGTGCCCGCCTTTCGCGAGGGGCCGCGGTACTCACCGGAGCAGCTTTGCCGATCTCGTGTTGAATTCCGGTTGCGTCTCTGGAACGACAATGACCTCAGCCGGCAAAAAAGCCGGACAGCGCCTGGGTCAGAATCAGCGCGAACCCACTGGATCGGACCAACGCGGGGAGTGGCCGGCTTGGAAATTGGCATCGTCGACACCGAGGCTCAGCTGCTGCGCCTGCTTCCGCTGATGCGCGCCTATTGCGACTTCTATGACGTCGGGCCACCCGATTCGGCGCTGCTCTCGATGGCGCGATCGCTGATGGGGGATCCAATCCACGAGGGCGTGCAGCTGATCGCGTCAGACGAAGGCGAGGATGTCGGGTTCGCGACGCTCTTCTGGAGTTGGGAGACGACGATCTCGGGGCGGGTCGGCGTCATGAACGACCTGTACGTGATCGCGTCGTCTCGCGGCCGTGGGGTGGCTTCCGCGCTGATCAAGGCCTGTCTGGAGCGCTGCCGCGAGCACGGGGCGGTCCACATGATCTGGCAGACGGCTCCGGACAACGTCCCCGCGCAGGCCGTCTACGACCACCTCGGCGCAACTCGGGAGACCTGGATCGACTACTGGCTCGACACGGGCCTGCGCTCGAAGGCAGACCACTGACCGCGCGGCGGAACTAGGTCGGGACTACTTCTTCGCTGCCTGGTAGTAGGGGTTGGCGCCCTGCGCGTGATCCGTCGTGTCCCGGACCTCGGTGATCTGCGGGAACCGCTCGAGGATCGCGACGCGGACGCCCTGCCCGAGCGTGACCTCGGCCATGCCGCAGCCCTGACAGCCGCCACCCATGTGGATGAAAGCGATGCCGTCGCTGACGTCAAGCAGGTCGATGTACCCGCCGTGGCTGGCGACCGACGGATTGATCTCGTCGTCCAGGAGCTGTTGCACATCGCGGGCAAGGTCGTCGAACCAGAGCGGATTGGGATTGCTCACGGTCAGCGCGCCGCGGGCGCGGTCGGCATCGATGGTGATCCCGTCGAGGTATGGCGCCGATTCGAGCGGCATGGTGAACCGCACGCCCGAAGGTCCGTTGACCACCAGCTCGCCGTCGCGCTCGTCGCCGGCATTCACGAGGGAGAGGTCGTAGGTGAACACGCCGGCCTCCCGTCCGGTGATCGCAATTCGCACGCCGGCGTCCGGCTGTTTGCGATTGGCCCGCACCTGCTCGATGCGGGTCAAAGCGAAGTCGGTGATTGCGATTCTCGGCTCCTTCATGCCCTCGACCATGGTACGTCGGCGGGAAACGCCAGGGTAGGCTGATCGGCGTGCCGAGGGTGATGCTGATCCTGCCCACCGAGACGTATCGCGCGACACCATTTCTGCACGCGGCGGAGCTACTCGGCCTTCAGGTTGTCGTCGCCTCCAATGAGGCACCGACCCTCGCACGGCTCATGGAAGGCCGCGTGCTGACACTCGACCTGCAACACCCGTCGGAGTCGGCTGAACGCGCTGCGACCTTTGCCGAGCGATGGCCGGTTGATGCGGTCGTGGGCGTTGACGAGGCGTCCGTGCTGACCGCCGCCTCCATCGCGGAACGACTTGGCTCGCCGGTCCGAAACCCGGTGCCGTCGGTCGCGGCGACACGTGACAAACGCCTGCTCCGCGAACGCCTTGCGGCGCGCGGTCTGTCCCAGCCTCGTTGGGTTTCGCTCGATGTTGACGCCGATGATGACGACATCGACACGGCGATTGAGGTCGTGGGTCTGCCCTGCGTCGTCAAACCGGTTGACCTTGCGGCGAGTCGGGGTGTGATTCGTGCCGATGACCCGACCGCCGCGCATGCAGCTGTGCGCCGCGTCGGAGCGTTGCTGCGCGAGATCTGTACGGATGATGCGGTATCACCGATGCTTGTGGAGAGCTACGTCGACGGCGTCGAGGTCGCGCTCGAAGGCCTTGTGCGCCAAGGATTTCTCGATGTGATCGCTCTGTTCGACAAACCCGATCCACTGGTCGGTCCGTTCTTCGAAGAGACGATCTACGTGACGCCGTCGCGCCTCGACCACGCGGCACAGACCGCAGTGAGCGATGCGGCGCGAGGGGCAGTGTCAGCGCTCGGATTGATGCATGGACCGGTGCACGTCGAGATCCGTATGGCCGGATCGACCCCGGTGGTGATCGAGGTCGCTGCGCGCTCCATCGGCGGCCTGTGCTCACAGATCATCCGCGTCTCCGCTGATGACGCACCAGGGGAGATGCGGTCGCTCGAGAACGTGATCCTGCGCGAGGCGTGCGGATTGCCATTGGGCGCGATGCACATGGTGGATCCGGCGTGCGGCGTCTTCATGCTGCCCATACCGACGGCCGGGATCCTGCGCGGCGTCGACGGTCTGCATCGGGCCGAATCGGTTCGCGGCATCACCGGCGTGACGATCTCGGTCCCCATCGGTGAGCCTGTGCAGCCGCTGCCGGAGGGGGACCGCTACCTGGGGTTCGTCTTCGCCCGAGGAGACACGTCCGAGGGGGTCGAGGCGTCGCTGCGGACGGCTCAGGAACTCCTGGAGATCGACATCGCATCGGCGTGAGGATGCGTTGCCTGCTCCCGACCGACCCTCCGGATCCGGGTCAACCATGAGCCCGCGCGGTCCGCTGGGAGAACGCAACTTCCGGCTCCTCGTCGGCTGCGACGTGACGTCGATGGTGGGGACCGCGATGGCCATCGTGGCGGTGCCGTTCGCGGTGCTGCACAGCGGCGGGACCGCCAGCGACATCGGCTTCGTCACCGCCGCCGGGCTCGTTCCCACCATCGTGTTTCTCCTCTTCGGTGGGGTGATCGCCGACCGGCTCCCCCGCCAGCGGGTCATGGCCGTCGCCAACGTGCTCCAGGGTGCGTCGCAGGGCGTCTTCGGGTTTCTCGTCCTCACCGGTCAGGCGCGGGTCTGGGAGATGATGTTCCTCACCGCCGCGCGCGGGTGCGCCTTCGGCTTCTACATGCCGGCGGCCCAAGGGCTGCTGCCCCAGACGGTCTTGCCCGAGAACCTTGCCTCGGCGAACGCCGTCCGCCGCCTCGGACTCAACGGGGCGCAGATCGCCGGAGCAGCGCTCGGCGGGCTCGTCGTCGCGGCGGTCGGGCCGGGCTGGGGTCTCATCGCGGACGCCGCGAGCTACGGGGCGGCGGCCGTCATGCGTCTCGGCATGCGGTTCACCAACCTGCCGCCGATCACCCGGGTCGGGATCCTGCCCGAACTGCTGGCTGGTTGGCACGCTTTCACGTCGCGTCGATGGCTCTGGGTCATCGTTGTCGAGTTCGGATTGGTCAACGCGATGTATGTCGGAGCGTTCTCCGTCCTCGGACCGGTGGTGGCCGAAGATCACCTCGGCGGCGCCTGGAGTTGGGGCCTCATCGTCGCCGCACAATCAATCGGCGCCGTCATCGGAGCTGCAGTGATGGTTCGCTGGCGGCCCATCCGGCTGCTGCGCGCCGGCAACCTCGCTGTCGCAGCCATCGCGCTTCCGCTGGTCGGCCTCGCTGTCCCGCTGGCTCTTCCGCTGATCGCCGTCGGCGCGCTGCTTTCCGGGATCGGGATCGAGACCTTCGAAGTCAACTGGACCACCGCCATACAGGAGCACGTCCCCACCGAGATGTTGTCTCGAGTGTCGGCCTACGACGCGCTCGGCTCGTACGCGCTGAGCCCGGTCGGCACCACCGTCGCCGGCCCTGTCGCTGCCGCACTTGGCACTCCGGTCACGCTCGCCGGAGCGGCGGTCGTCATCGTTGTCTCGACAGCCATCGCGCTGTGCGTCCCAGACGTCCGGCGACTCAGCCGGCGAGCCCGGCAACAACGCTCGCCTGCCAGCACCGAGCCCGCAACGACGTGAGGGGCCGGCGTGTGCCCCCTGGAGGAATCGAACCTCCCTCAACCGGTTAAAAGCCGGCTGCTCTACCGATGAGCTAAGGGGGCCGGATCCAGGATTGTATTGCCGCCTGTGCGCCACGCCCTACCATCGAGCTGGTGACTGAAGAAATCCCTGGGTTCCCCGAGCGGTTTCCGGTCCGCGACGATGGGAAACGAAGCTGGCGGTACAGGGCGGTGTCGCTCACGTGCCGTGCGACCCTGCGCGGATTCTTCGGGCGCGGTCTCCAGCTCGATGCGATGTCCGCATTTCCCGCTGACGGTCCGCTGCTGGTGGTCTGCAACCACCTCAGCAACATCGACCCGTGGATCTTCGGCGGCTTCGGACCGGGGGTTCTCTACTGCATGTCGAAGCGGGAGCTGTTCAACAACCGGGCCATCGCCTGGATTCTCGCGGGGTGCAACTGCTTCCCGATCGATCGCGGCGCTGCTGATCGGCGCGCCTTGCGTACGTCGCTCGACATCCTCTCGCGTCGGGGCCGGCTGCTGATCTTCCTCGAAGGAACCCGCTCGGCCACCCCGGGGATGCGACGTGCGGAGGCGGGGGTCGGATTCCTCGCCCGGCGTTCGGGTGCCACGATCCTCCCGGTCGGTGTCTGGGGCACTGAGGCGGCGCTGCCTCGCGGTCGGAAATTCCCGAAGCGGGTGCCCATCCGGCTTGCGATTGGTCCCACCTTCACGTTGCCCGAGCGAGTCCCGGGGGAGCGGCGTGACGATCAGGCGGTCGCGGATCTCATCGGATCGCGAATCGCCGAACTCCTGCCACCCGCCTACCGCGGCGTCTACGCCTCGTTGGAGGAGCCTCCGGCGACGCCCCGAGTGGGCTAGAAGGGCTCGGGCCGGATCAGCGCCCCCGGCGATTTGCCGCGGGCTTGGCGTGGGCTGACCGCGAAGGGGTCGACGGCCGCTTGGCAGCAGCTTTTGCATTGCCCGATCTGGCTGCCGGCTTCGCGACGGTCTTGCCGGCCGGCGCCGCCTTGGCCTTCGCGGCCGGCTTGGCACTCGACTTGGCCGCGGACTTGGCGCCCGACTTCGCAGCGGACTTGGCGCTCGACTTCGCCACCGGCTTCGCGCTGGACTTTGGGGCCGGCTTGGCGCTCGATTTCGTGGCCGGCTTGGCGCTGGATTTCGCGCCTGGCTTGGCACTGGGCTTTGGCGCGGGCTTGGCATTGGACTTCGCGGCCGGCTTGGTGGACCGCGCCACCGGCTTCGCGGCCGTCGTGCTCCTGGCCACGGTTCGAGACTTGACAGCAGCCGGAGGCTTCACCTTGGCAGCGGACTTGGCTTTGGCTGCCGGCTTGGCTTTCACCGTGGGCTTGGCCTTCACCGCCGGCGCGGCCTTGGCAGGCGCGGACGTCCGGGGAGCGGCCGAACTCTTGGCAGCCGGCTTTGCCGGCGCAGGAGCCGTTTTCGGGGCCGGTCTGGACGTCATGGGGTCTGCCGCCTTGGCCGCCGATGCTGCCCGTGAGGCGGTCGCCACCGTCGACGAACTTGCGGCTGGGCGATGGGACGGTGCTGTGGCCGCCGCACTTGGCTCCGCTCGCTTTGGGGATGCGGCAGCTTTGGGTGGCGCCGGGGCGGCAGCTGCGGGAGCCGGTTTGGGCTCGGGCTCGGCCTGCGGCGCCGCCGCGCCGTTGGCCGCCGGCCGTGGCCCTCGATCACCCACGCGGACCGGCTCGACCATGAGCAGGGTCAGCTCGGCATGTCGCTCCGGCGTCTCCGCGGTCTCCAGGCACGTGAAGGCGACGACTTCCTTGAAGTCGCGATGGCGGTCGAAGCGGACGATCGCCGTCTGGCTGAGCACGGTCTCGACGATGCCCGTCGATCCGATCGGGTAGTCGCCGATCGGCGTGCCGGTGCGTGGCCGAATGTTCGAGGTCAAGATCACGTGTTCGCCAACCCCAAACGGTGGCGGCGGCTCCTCGCGCGCTCCAGGCGGCCGCCCCGGCGTCGGCGAGGGCCGGGGAGCGGGTGCGACGACCACCGGCGCGGCGACCGCGACGGTCTCCTCGTCATCGTCGTCATCGTCATCGTCGTCATCGACCTCGACAACCACGCCGATCTCGATCTCGATCTCGTCAGCGTCCTCGTCGTCGACGACCTCGATCACCTCAGCTGCCGGGGCATCCGCTTCGTCCGGATCGGCGTCGACGCTGCGGTCGGTGGGTTCTTTGGGCATTCAGGCTCGCATGTGGCGGATCGGTAGACTGGAGTGCAGATGATCGCGCGATCCAGGGCGATCCCGCTGTCGCAACATACCCAGCAGCGGCTTCTTGAAATCCTCCCGGGCGCGCTGACGTGGTTCGCCCTGCTCGTTCCTGTGGTCGCCGCGTTCGCCATCAGGTTGAACGACGACGGGATGCTCTGGATCCTCGGTCTGGGGGCGGTCCTCCTCGATGCCTACTGGCTCGTGCGAACCACCGTGACGGTTCGGGGCGTCCGGCAGACGCTCAAGGCGCTCACGGCAACCGAGGCCATCGACTGGTGGAAGCGGTGCCAGGAGTTCGAGGCAGCCCTGCCGGAGGGAGCGCCGGCACCATCCGAGGTAGTGCACTGCGCACTGATCCCGACATACACCGAATCGTATGACGTGCTCCACGCCACGGTCGCGGCGCTCGCGGCGCAGAACTATCCGGCGAACCTCCGCGTCTGCGCGGTCATCACCCGCGAGACCGATACCGGCGGCATCGAGAACGTGAACAGACTCCGCGAGGAGTTCGCCGGTTCGTTCCGCTTGTTCCTGCACATCCTGGATCCGTTGCTGCCCGGCATCGTCGTCGGCAAGTCGGCGGCGATGGCGTATGGCGGCCCAGTCCTCAAAGCCGCCTGCGACGAGCTGGGTCTCGACCCGGCGCGCACGATGGTGACGGACCTCGACTCCGATTTCCGGCTGCATCCCCAGTATTTCGCGTACCTCACGCTGCAGTTCTGCACGGCGCAGGACCGCCTGGTCTCGATCTGGCAACCCGTGCCCGTGTTTCTCAACAACATCTGGCGCGTCCCGACAGCGGTGCGCGTCATGGCGACGGCGGCCACGCAGTGGCAGATGTTCCTGCACCAGAACCCGCACCGGCTGGTGATGTTCTCGTCGTACACGATGTCGCTCCACCTGCTCGCCGACGTCGGCTACTGGGACAGCGACGTGATTCCCGAGGACTCGCGGTTCTTCTGGAAGGCGTTCTTCCACTGTGGTGGCAAGCTCAACACCAGGCCCGCGTTCCTTCCCGTGTATGGCGATGCACCGCGAGCGCGCGGCTATGCCGCAACCCACGCGTCGCAGTACAACCAGATCAAGCGATGGGCCTGGGGAGCGACCGATATCCCTTACGTCACCTCACGAATGCTGAGTCACCCGGAGATCCCGTGGCGTCAGCGCGCGCGGCGCTACGCCAATCTCATCTTCAACCATCTGACCTGGGCAACGCTGCCGTTGCTGCTCTTCTTCGGCGGCGCTTTGCCCGCATTCATCGACCTGGATTACAGCCTCTCGTCCACCTCGGCCTTACTCGGGAGCTTGAGTGCGAGCATCCTCACCATCACGCTGCTGAACACGCTCCTGCTCGTGCAGGTCGACTATCGGATCTGCCCAAAGCCCAAGGAGTGGCCATGGTGGCGCCGGCGTTGGGCCGAGCTGCAGCTGTTCACCTACCCCGTCGTGGGACTGGCGCTGAGCGTCATCCCGGCGCTGGAAGCGCAGACGCGGTTGATGTTCGGTGCGTACCTCGAGTACCACGTGACGGAGAAGGAATAGCGCGGGTCGCCGTCAGCGCGCAAGGACATTGCTGTACGTGTCGTAGGTCATCTCGGCGGCGCGTCTCCATGTGAAGGTGGACGCCCAGGACAGGCCTTCGGTGCGCCGCTGCTCGCGCTCGACCGGGTCATCGAGAAGTCGGTTGATCGCGCCGGCCATTGCCTGCGCGTCGCCGTCCGGCACCATGCATGCGGCGGTGCCACTCACCTCGGGAAGTGATGAATTGTCGAAGACGACGGCCGGCGTGCCGCATGCCATCGCCTCGAGCGGCGGCAGTCCAAAGCCCTCGTACGCCGACGTGAAGACGAGCGCCTCCGCTGCCGTGTAGAGCGCGACGAGGTCATCGCTGCTGACGTGGCCGATCGCCCGTGCGTGCTGGCCAAGGCCCGCGCGAGCGAGCGCGTCAGTGACGAATCGCGTGAAGGTTCCCTGGTCGCCGGCGATGATCAGCGTGACGTCGTGGTCGCGACGAACGCGGCCGACCACGTCAGCGAGCAGCGCGATTCGCTTGCGGGGATCAAAGGTGCCGACAGCGAACAGGAATGGCCCGTCGACACGCAGTTTGGCGCGCAGCCGCTGCACCGCGCCCTCGGACGCAGCGCGGAAGGCGGGCGAGATTCCCTCCGGAATGACCGTGATCCGCTCCGGATCCGTCGTCGTGAAGCGGAGCACGTCGCGGCGGGTCGACTCGGACACCGCGATCACCGCGTCGGCCCGGTGGAGCAGGCGCAATCCAGGCACGCGCGCTCGCCGGACCCACGGGTAATCACGCGGCATGACAAACGGAATCAGGTCGTGAACGGTGACCACGACCGGAAGGCGTGTGCGCAGCGGCTGTCCGAACTCGATCGCGTGGTAGAGATCAGCACGCGACCCTCGAAGTGCGCTTGCCACGAACACGGTGTCGGCGACCGGTTGCAGGGTGGGGTGGATGACCGGGATCCGGCGCGTCTGCGCTCGACGAACGCCGTGGCCACCGGCGGGCGGCTCCTGGTGGGCGGAGAGCAGGAGGCTCACCTGAGGCGGATTTTCGAGCTCGGCGAATCCCGCCAGCAGGCCGCGCTCGTAGCTGCCGATCCCGCGGACCGACGACGCTCCCTGCAGCGGTCGCCCATCCATGACCACCCTCATCGTGGTGGGCTCGCTGGAGAGGGCACGGCTGAAGAGTCTGTCCGATAGACTGGCTCCGGTGACGATTCAAGAGCGTGACGTGATGGAACGGCTGCGCTCACTGATCCGCGATGTCCCCGATTTCCCCCGGCCGGGCATCGTTTTCAAGGACATCACCCTGCTGCTCGGCGACGCTGCCGCATTTCATGCTGCGATAGGAGCGCTCGCGGCACCCTATGTCGATCAGGGTGTGGATCTCGTCGCCGGCATCGAGTCGCGCGGCTTCATCCTCGGAGGCGCGGTCGCCGACCGCCTCGGTGCGGGTTTCGCGCTCGTCCGCAAGGAGGGACGCCTCCCATCGACACGGATAGCGCAGGCGTACACCCTCGAGTACGGGGAAGCGGTCGTCGAGATGCACTCGGATGCGGTCGCGCCGGGGCAGCGCGTCCTGATCGTCGATGACCTGCTCGCCACCGGCGGCACCGCCGGCGCTGCGGGCGCCCTCGTCGACCGCCTCGGGGGAGATATCGTGGGCTTTGCGTTTTTGATCGAGTTGAGCGCACTCGGGGGATCTGTCGCGCTCGGCGGGCGCCCGTACACGGCGCTGTTGCGTACTGAGACAGATGGAGGAATCGCGTGACCAACGTTTTGAAAGCGGCGGAGTCCGATGTCGCGGATCCGAGCCTGGCGGGCGAAGGCCAGCGCCTCATCGACTGGGCGGCGCGGGAGATGCCAGTCCTGCGCATCATCCGTGAGCGTTTCGCGCGCGAGCGCCCGCTCGAGGGTCTGCGTCTCGGCGCCTGCCTCCACGTCACCAGTGAGACGGCGAACCTGGCCATCACCCTGAAGGCCGGTGGCGCACACGTCAGCCTGTGCGCCAGCAACCCGCTGTCCACGCAGGATGCTGTCGCCGCGGCACTGGCGCGTCAGCACGGGATCCCCACCTATGCCATCAAAGGCGAGGACTCGGCGAGCTACTACTCGCACATCCAGGCAGTGCTCGACACGCACCCCCAGGTGACCATGGACGACGGCGCGGACCTCGTGGCGGAGCTGCACAAGGGTCGCCGCGAACTGCTCGACGAAGTAATCGCGGGCACCGAGGAAACCACGACCGGCGTGATCCGGCTGCGCGCGATGGCTCAGGACGGTGCGCTGAAGTTTCCGATCATCGCGGTCAACGAGGCGCTCACCAAGCATCTCTTCGACAATCGTTACGGCACGGGTCAGAGCACCATCGACGGGCTCATCAGAGCCACCAACGTGCTCCTCGCCGGCAAGACGTTCGTCGTCTGTGGATACGGGTGGTGCGGGCGTGGTCTCGCCAGCCGTGCAACGGGGCTCGGCGCGCACGTGATCGTCACCGAGGTGGATCCGACCCGGGCGCTGGAGGCGGTCATGGACGGCTACCGGGTGATGCCGCTCGCGGAGGCGGCACCGAACGCAGACATCGTCATCACGGTGACCGGCGACATCAACGTCATCGATCGCGGCTCGATCGAGCGTTTCAAGGACGGCGCGATCATCGCCAACAGCGGCCACTTCAACGATGAGATAAACCTCTCCGCGATCGACGCGATGTCGGTCGAGGTCACCACGCCGCGCACCTTCGTGCAGTCCCATCGCCTCAACGACGGGCGCACGATCCACGTGCTCGCCGAGGGTCGCCTGCTCAACCTCGCAGCGGCGGAAGGTCATCCCGCAGCGGTGATGGACATGAGCTTCGCCAACCAGGCGCTGTGCGCCGAGCACATCGCGAAGCACCACAAGGACCTGGCGCTCGCCGTGCACGACGTGCCCCGGCACATCGACCGCGAGGTCGCACGCCTCAAGCTGCAGGCGATGGGTGTGAGCATCGACACGCTCACCGAAGAACAGCAGAAATATCTCGCATCCTGGGAATCGGGGACCACATAGCGATGGCGGTCAACATGCCATACCGACCGGAGCTCACCGTGCTCAGCAATGGCGTCCACCTGCTCAATGCGCCGTCGAGCAGCAGGAACTCCGGTGTGTTCCTCATCGTTCGCGCCGGGTCGCGTGACGAGACATCAGAGACGTCCGGGTTGGCCCACTACCTCGAGCACATGTTCTTCAAGGGCACTGCGAAGCGTCCCACCACCAAGATCATCTCGCGCGAGATCGATCGGCTCGGTGCCAACACCAACGCGTACACCGATACCGAGGAAGTCGCATATTTCGCCGAGGGTCCGGCGACCGCGATGCTGGAGCTTGCGGATGTGATCTGCGACATGCTCAGCCGGCCGCTCTTCGCCGCTGAGGAGGTGGAACGCGAGCGCAACGTCGTGCTTCAGGAACTCTCCATGCGCCTCGCCGACCCCGATGGATGGATCTGGGACCGGCTCGGCACTGTGGCCTTCGGCGGCAACCAGCCGATGTCGTGGTCGGCCGCTGGGTTTCCCGCGGTCATCGAGAAGGCGACGCGTGAGCAACTCGTCGAGTACCACCAGGCGTTCTACGCGCCGAAGTCGATGTGCCTCGTCATCTCCGGTGGCGCGACCTTGAGCCAAGATCAGGCGCTCGAGCTGCTTGCGGACATCCCCATGGGCAAGCCCCGCCCGCGCAAGAAAGCCAAGTGGGGTCTCGGTGATCTCTACACGGCGAACGTGCGGCCGGTGACCGCGCAGGAAGAGCCGCAGGTGCACATGGTGTTCGCGGTGCCTGGCATTCCTGCGACCGACCCGCGGCGCACCCAGCTCTCGGTGATGACCCATGTGCTCGGCGGCGGCATGTCGTCGCGCCTCTTCCAGACGGTGCGCGAGCGCAATGGCCTCTGCTACAGCATCTACGCGCACCATGCCGGATTCGACGACACCGGACTCTTCGCGATCGCGACGGCGACGCGTCCCAAGGACGCACGCAAGGCCACCACGCTCTCGTTCAAAGAGTTCCGCAAGATGGCGTCGAAGCGCGTCGCCGCGGACGAGCTCGCGGCCGCCAAGTCGGCGATGATCGGCAGGCTCCTGCGTTCGACCGAGACGGCGATCGCGAGCGCGCGCTTCTACGGGTCGCGCTGGCGCGCCGGATTGCCCCTCGAGACACCGGACGAGCGCGCCGAGGCGATCATGAAGGTGACTGCCGCAGAGGTCCAGATGATGGCCGAGGAGATTGTCTCCGGCATCGGCGAGGTGCGCCTCGCGCTTGTCGGTCCGACCGACCAGGGTGAGGAGCTGCTCTCAGCGATCGAGTCGACGGCGTAACGCTGATGCGGCGTCGCTGTCAGGACGCGAGCAGCGCGCGGTCCAGGGCTTCGGCCACGCGTTCGACGTCGCGCGTGCTCAACCCCGGGTGAACCGGCAGCGAGAGGCAGCGCGACGTGTATTCGCGCGCGAGCGGGGTGTCATCGCGACGCACGTTGGGATGAGTGCGGTACGCCTCGTGGTCCCACACCAGGCCGGGGTAGTACACACCGGTTTCGATCCCGTCTGAGGACATCGACGCGGCGACTCTGTCGCGGTCGATCCCGGGTTCGAGCAGGAGCGTGTACTGGTGCCACACGTGGCCCCGACCGCTGGGCACTCGGGGGGCGGTGATCGCCTCGTCGTTCTCGAGCAGCGAGGTCAGCAGGGCGGCGTTGTGGCGTCGCGCCCTGACGATCTCGTCGAGGCGCTCCATCTGCGGGATGGCGATCGCGGCAGCCACGTCGGTCATCCGCCAGTTCTGGCCGATCATGGCATAATCGTAGCGCGACCGCATCCCCTGGTTGCGCAGTGCGCGCAGCCGTTCGGCCAGCATCGCATCGTCGGTCGTCACGCAGCCACCCTCGCCGCTGGTCACGTTCTTGGTCGCGTAGAACGAGAAACAACCCACTCCGAAGCTGCCCACGCGGCGGCCGTCGACATCCGCCGCGTGCGCTTGTGCCGCGTCTTCCACGATTGCCAGACCGTGCGTGCCGGCCAGCGACATGAGCGGGCGCATATCCGCGGGGAGGCCGTAGAGATGCACCGGCATGATCGCCGCGGTGTCCGGCCCGATCAGCGCCGCCACCGACTCGGGATCGATGGTGAAGTCCTCGCGGATGTCGGCGAAGCGCACCGACGCCCCGCTGCGCAGGATCGCGTTGATGGTCGCAGCGAAGGTGAAGGGCGAGGTGATGACCTCCTGTCCGGGACCGATGTCCAGCACGGCCAGGGCGGCATCGAGCGCGACGGTTCCGTTGGCCACGGCAATCGCGTGGGCGGTGCCGGCCATGCTCGTGCAGAGCGCCTCGAATCGTCCGACCATCGGCCCCTGCGCGAGGTGGCCGCTGCGCAGCACCTCGAGGACCAGGCTCTCGACCTCGGCGCCAAGCTGAGGGGCCGAGATCCGGATGCGAGCCTCGACCGGCGTCTGCGTGGCAGTCACGAGACCGCCACCTCGCCGCCGCGGGCGCTCACGCGCCGCTCACCGGCGATCCGCCGGCGCAGCGCCAGCAGCCCGGCGGCCATGGCGACGGAGTCGCGCACCGGCGAGACGGTGGATCGCCCCGACGCCATGTAGACCACGGGGACTTCGACGGGCGTGATCCCCTCGTGCACCGCCCAGGCATTGATCTCGGCACCGATCAGGTAGTCGCCGGCGCGAAGGCGCGGGAGCAACGCCTGTGCGAGCGAACGCTGGATGAGCACCGACCCCTGGGTGTCGATGCTGAGCCCGATCAGGCCGGCACGGATCAGGCCGAAGCCGGCTGACATGGCACGCCGGACCGCCGGCGTCTCGATCTGGGAATCTAGGTGCGTCTTGGGCCCCATCACCAGCACGGGTCGCGGGCTGAGACCGAGGAAGCCGTCGAGGTCGGTGAAGCCGAAGGGAAGGTCCGCGGCAGTGAGGACCAGGGTGTCGCCGCGGGCCATCGCCATGCCCCGGCGCCAGGCGAAACCGAGACCCTTGGCCGACGTGGTCACCCGGACCGCCGCCTCCTCACTGTCGAGCGTCGCCGCCAGCGAGAGGCAGAGAGGGCCGGATCCATCGGTCGAGCCGTTCTCCACGAGGATGATCTCGGACCCCGGCAGATAGGCGAGACGCGCGACCAGCAGGCGAACGGTCCTCCGAAGGTCGGCCATCTGGTTGTGGACGGGGATGACGTAGGTGATCGTCGGTTCGCTCATGAGCACTCCTCGATTGCCGCGGCGACCTCGTGAGCCGGGAGGATCGAGTTGCGTTCCGCGCAAGCGTCGGTGCGTCCCGACACGAGGTCGAGGAAGTGCGCGAACTGCAGCGCCAGCGGCTCGCCGGTATGCCGGACAAACGGGATGTCGATCACGGTCTCGGCCCGGTACCCCGCAGCCTGCCCGTCACCGACGCCCTGGGCATGGGCCCGGTGGCGATAGACGGTCAGGTCCTGGCGGAGCAGGTCGACGTCGTACAACGCCGTCGGCGTGGACACGAGCTGGGTGCGCACCTTGCGCTGGCTTGCCCGGCTCGCCGAGAGCGTCGCGATCGCCCCGCCTGGGAACTGGAGCAGGCAGTCGGCGACCTCCATGATCGAGACGCGACCCGCAGAGCTCGTGGCACCGCAGACGCGCGACGGGCGTGCGCCACCCATGTAGCAGAGCGCGAGGTCGATCTCGTGGATCAACAGGTCGAAGACGACGCTCAGCGTGCTCCGAGGCGTCTCGGGAGAGTGGCGCAGGCCCACGATGTGGACCGGTTCCTCGTTGAGCAGGCTGCGCATGGTGGCGACCACCGGATTGAACCGCTCGACGAATCCGCACATCAGCGGCACTCCGCGGCGTTCGGCGCAGGCGATCAGCGCCCTGGTGGTCTCGATCTCCGGGGTCACCGGCTTCTCGACAAGGATCGGTTTGCCGAGCTCGAGAAGCCTTCGAGCGGCGCCCTCGTGAAAGGCGGTCGGGGTGGCGATCACCACGGCGTCGCAGCCGGCGGCGGCGTCGAGGTCCTCGGCAAACGCGCAGCCGAGCCGGTCCGCAAGCGGGCGCACCCGCTCGGGGTCGGTGTCGATGATCACCGCGAGGTCGGCGCCGTCCGACTCCGAGATGACGCGCGCGTGGTTGGCCCCCATCGCCCCGGCTCCGACCAGCGCAATCCGGGCACGAGCACCCATGGGCGAAGTCTCAGCCCGGCGGACCCCCCAGATCGGAAATTAGCAGGTCCGTGTCGATAGTGCGGCGCTCTCGCAACAGGGGCATGAGCAGGGAGGCCATCGCCAGGGCAGAGGCGATGGCGCCGCAGAGCAACCCGAGTTCGACCCGAAGGAAGAGCGACGAGCCCACGGCGGTCACGACGAAGAAGACGATCGCCCCGCTCGTCCATCCCAGCGCGACCCGCTTGTAGCCGGAAAGGGAGATCAGGACGTAGCCGAATATCTGCGTGAATATGAAGCCGATGCAGCTCGCCGAGAGGAGGGCGAAGTCGAGGTCGCTCAGCTCGAACCCGTGCCCGAAGAGGATCCGGGTGACGGTCGGACCGAGGAACGTGAACGCGATGATGGCCACCGCCCCGATCCCGGCCATGAGCAGGACGAGCCGGGTCAGCAGCGCCTGAAACTCGCGGTTGCGCCCGCTGCTGGCCAGCGTGGAGAGCTTCGGCAGGAGCGCCGACTGCACCGCCTGGAAGAGAAAGATCGGGACGTAGGCCACGATCCGGCTCAGCTGGAATTGGCCGGCTGCGATCTGCTGCCGCGGAGTCGCGAGCAATTGCACCGCGACGGCTCCCACGCTGAGCAGCAGCTGGGTGAAGACAGACGCGATCAGCAGGAACCCGAGAGCGTGGGTGATCTCTCCCCAGGGCGCGGGAGGTCCGGGACGGAGGAGCCCGCGCCGGCCGATGGTCGCCAGGCCGATCGCGACAAACGAGGCGACGATGAGCGAGATCCCATAGGGCCCGGCCGTCTTGACGCCGATCACGGCGAGCCCGGCCGCAAACAGCACCCGAAGCGCGCCCTCGCCACCGAGCAGCACACCGTACGCACCGAAGCGCGCATTGCCGGCCAAGGCGCCGCGCGCGAGAAATTCGCAGAGGTAGGCGGCGAACCCTCCGATCAGGCCGGCGAGCAGCGCACCGTCTCCCTTGAAGACGTGCTGGTCGATCGGGCTCGCCGCGAGGAGCGTGGCGATGATCAGCACCACGGCCAGGATGCTGCCGAGCAACGCGGCGCGCATGAAGACGGGTCGACCGCCTTCGCCGCGGACGCGCCTGGCGGCGATGGCTCGTCCGGTCTCCTGCTCCAGAGGCAGGAAGAAGCCCGGACCGCAGACGAAGAGCAGCGCCCAGAAGACCGAGAGCGGGGCGAATCGAGCAGCGCCGAGCGCCCGCGCCGCGACGACCAGGAACCCGTACTGCATCAGCCCGGCGAGCCCGAGCCCGACCGCGACCGGGATGGTCCCGACCGGCAACGGCAGTGCGCGCAGCCGATCGATCAGCTTCATGTCCAGGCTGGGATCGGAGCCACCCCTACGGGTAGATGCCTCGAACCGCGGTCGCGTCGGCGACGCGCTTGACCGCCACCAGGTAGGCGCCGAGTCGCAGCGACACGTGATGGCGATCGGCCTGGTCGCACATCTGGTTGAACGCCTTCTGGAGGATTTTCTTGAGGCGGACGTTGATCTCGTCCTCCTCCCAGAACAACGACTGCAGGTCCTGGACCCACTCGAAGTACGAGACGGTCACACCGCCGGAGTTGGCGAGGATGTCGGGGACGACGGTGATACCGCGACGTTCGAGAATGGTGTCCGCATCGGGCGTGGTGGGCCCGTTGGCGCCCTCGACGATGAGCCGCGCCTGGATCCGTCCCGCGTTGCGCGCGGTGATCTGGTTCTCCATCGCGGCCGGTACGAGGACATCGACGTCGAGCTCGAGCAGCTCGGTGTTGGTGACCTGCTCGCAGCCCGCGTACCCGTGGACGCCGCCGTATTGCTGCCGGTATGCGAGCAGCGCCGGAATGTTGAGGCCGCTCGGCGAGTAGATACCGCCAGTCACGTCCGCAACTGCGCAGATGGTGAATCCCGATTCGTGCATGAGCTGCGCTGCCCAGCTGCCGACGTTGCCGAAGCCCTGGACTGCGACCGTCGTCTGCGACGGCTCCATGCCGAGACGCTTGCAGGCCTCGATCGCGATGATGTTCACCCCCCGTCCCGTCGCGCTTGGACGGCCCTCGCTGCCGCCGATCTCGAGCGGTTTGCCTGTCACCGATGCGGGGACCGAATAGCCGGCCTGCATGGAGAGCGTGTCCATGATCCAGGCCATGATCTCGGCGGTGGTGTTGACGTCCGGCGCCGGGATGTCGGATTCCGGTCCGACGAGCACGCTGATCTCCGCAGCGAATCTCCGCGTGAGCCGTTCGAGCTCGCGGTGGCTGAGGGTGGAGGGGTCGACGGCGACGCCACCCTTGGCTCCGCCGTATGGGAGGTTCGCGAGCGCGCATTTCCACGTCATCCACATCGCGAGGGCCTTGACCTCGTCGATGTCCGTGGCCGGGTGGAACCGCAACCCTCCCTTGGCCGGACCGCGAGTCACGTTGTGCTGGACCCGGTATCCCTCGAACATGCGGACGCCGCCGTCATCCATCTTCACGGGGAAACGCACCACCAGCTCCCGTCGAACCTCACGCAGGACAGCGCGCAACCCCGGTGAGAGATTGAGGATCTCGGCGGCGTTGTCGAACTGGCGCTGTGCGTTCAGCCAGGGAGAGTCCACCACCGCCGGCGCGGCAACTGTGCTCACGGTCACGAGCCTAGCAGGCTCACACGCGCTTGGACCGGCAAGGCGAACCCCACCCATATCTATACTGCCGCGAATGACTGAGAGCTCCGAGGTCAGTCCCAAGGCCGCAAGCGAAGCGATCGCCAACGGCGCCCTGCTCATCGATGTGCGTGAGAAGTCCGAGTACGACGATGTGCGCATTCCTGGATCGGTGCTGATTCCGCTGGGCGATCTGCCCGCCCGCCTCGCCGAGATTCCGACCGATCGTGACGTGTACGTGCACTGCCGGATGGGTGGACGCAGTGCCCGCGCGGTCGATTACCTGCGCACCTTCGGGCGGCCGAACTCGTACAACGTCAGCGGTGGGATCGACGCCTGGCAGGACGCGGGCCTGCCCGTGGATCACTGACCCGGCGGCTTCAGTGGACGGCGAACGCCGTCGCCCCCAGGAGTGCGCCCTTGTAGGTGATCGTCACCGTGTACTCGCCGGGTGCGAAGGCGCCACCCGGCGAGGCGAGCGGGATGACCGTGGCCCCTGACTGGCTGAGAACGTAGGCGTTCTGGATGATCGCCTGCGCGGGCTGTCCGACGCTCACCACGATCTCGACCGGCGCCTGCCCTGCTTGACCCCCGGAGTTGACCTCGATGTCCACCACCGAGGTCTTCGCGGGAAACGAAACCTGGGTCGCCGGAGCCGACCCGGCCGCCGGCGCGGATGCCAGGGGGCGGACGCCGGTGAGCAGGATCTGTGCGGTGGAGGGGGCACGGGGATGCGCGCCACCACCGCCGGTGAGGAGATGCAGCCCCACCGCCGCGATGACGACGAGCACGATCAGGGTCGATCCGATAGCCGCCAGCGGGACCCAGGATCGGTGATGCTCCAGGGGATGCGGGGGCTCGGACGGCATCCCTGTGGCCTGGGAAGCGCCACGCACCGGCGCGGTGCGTTCCACCACGGCCGTGGCGATCGGCTCCTTGGCGGCAGCGAGCGTCCACGGCCGGCCGACCGACGCGAGCGGCGGAGGCGACGGCGCGGGTGCCTTGGCCTGCGTCCCCGGGGGGCCGAGATGCTGTGCGACGTCGGCGACGCCGTCGATGGCACTGGCGAGACGGCCGAGGAGCAGCGCTCGTTGATCAGGCACTGCTCACTCCTGCGGCGGACCGCGTTGGGAGGTGGAGCGCAAAGTCGCCTGTCGCCGGATGGGTGGCGCGCCACACGACCGCGACGGAGCCGGCGAGCAGGACCATTGCAACAGCGCTCTCGTTCAGCGGCACGAGCGGATTCCACAGCGATGCCGCGGTGTAGGCGGCGGCGAGCCCGAGGATGAGCGCCGGAGCGCGGGGGGCGAGCACCGCGACCGGGATCGCGAGGAGCATCAGGCTGTAGTCGCCGAGGTGCGGCGAGAGCACGACCGACAGGCCAAGACCGATTGCCACGGCCGGAACCACGTTGAGTCGAACGCTATCCCGAAGCAGGACCGCGATCACCACGGCGACTGCCGCGAGAGCGAGCGACGCCGCCCACGCAGCGGGATTGCTCCCCAGCGGACGGGCGATCAGCGCCGGTATCGAATTGCTCTGAAGGTCCAGGTGCGCGTAGGTCGACGCCGTCACGAGCCCGATCGCGTCGAGGAGATGACCCGGGCCGGCGACAGCGATCGAGCCCGCGAGCACCACGACTGCTCCGGCCGCGAGTGCTCCGAGCATCCGCCACTGCCTGGCGACGACGAGGATTGGCGGCACCAGCCACACCAGCTGTGGCTTGAGCAGCAGGGGGACGAGGAGCAGGCCGGCGATGACGGGCCGGCGTCGATCGAGCGCCTCGATGGCCAGGACGGCGGAGAGCAGCATGAGCCCGTCGGACTGCCCGAGGAGGATGCCGGTGCCGGCTTCGAGCGAGAACACGGCGATCACCACAAGGCAGGCGGCGAGCGGCCCGCCGAGGTGCCGGCTGGCGCGCTTGGTGAGGACGGCCGCCGACAGCGCCATCGCCACGACGTTGACCCCGACGAAGACATCCGTGCCGGTCTGGAGCGGCAGGACCGCGAGCGGCTGGATCAGCCACGCCATCAGCGCCGGGTTGACGAACGGCACCGGAAACGTGGCGCTGGTGGCAGGCATGTATCCGAGCAACTGCGCCTGGCTCGCCGCGAGCGAGCTCACGCAATAGACGCACGACGATCCCCCGTGGACCACCCGCCCGGCGGAAGCGATCGCGAGGTAGTCGACGGCGGAGCCGCCGCCGAATGCGGTGTGCAGGTCGGCGATGGATCTGACCATCAGGTACACGGCGCAGACGGCGGCCGCGCCGATGACCCATCGCCACCTCGAGGGTGCGCTGACCATCCGCGACCCAACCTAGCAGAGCCAAATCGAATTGGAACCCCGTGTGCGAAACCGTCACCCGGGGGATATGCGCTCGTTCGCCGGTGCGAGCAATCGCGAAGGATTACGGCGCCGAGTCGATCGGTGCAGACGGCTAACGCCTGCCTCCTGAGCGGATCGCGTATGGGTGGGACGCGCCACAAACGTAGGATCGGTCGGTGGCCGATCCCATCTCGCTGCCGTCGCTGGCTCCAATCGCCACGGTTGTCGTGCTGCTCGAGGTGGCCGCGGGGACGACCGCGGCGGCATATGCGGTGGACCTGATCGGCAAGGTGGGGCGGGGATTCGTCGGCAGCACATCACTCATCTGCGCAGGGCTCACGGCGCTCGACGTGCTCATCGAGGCGTTGCTGCCGTCCGGCAGCGGTCTGCTCGGAACCCCGCTTCCGCCAGGCGCGCAAGCATCGCTGTTCCACTGGTCCATCGCGTTGCTCGTCGCACTGCTCGCCTACGCCTTCTTCTGCTCGGTGATGACCGACGCGGCCCGCCGCGTCGTGGGCGCGCTGACCATCGGGTTCGGCGCCATGGCGATCGCGAAAGCAGCCGCCGCGTTCGGTCCCTCGCTCGGCGGAGTCGGCTTGGCGGTCGTGGCCTTCGTTCCTGCCGCATTGGTGTCCGGCAGCGCGCTCGCCGGGATGCTCCTCGGCCACTGGTACCTGGTTGCACCCAACCTCTCGTTCCGGCCGCTGCGCCGGGCGATCGACATCGTGTTCATCGCGGTCGCGATCCAGGCCGTTGTGATCGTCCTCGTGATCCTCAATGCAGGTTCGACTGTTCGAGGCGAGTTGCTCTGGTCGGGTGACGCGATCCCGTTCTGGTTGCTCGTGGTCGGCTCCGGGATCGTGTTCACCACCGGTGTGGCCCTCCTGACAAGGCACTTCGCCCGGATCCGCGCCAACCAGCCGGCCACCGCGATGCTCTACGTGCTGATCATCAGCGTCGTCATGGGCGTGGTCCCGGCCCACCTGCTCTTCTTCGTCACGGGAGCACCGATCTGATCACGAGGTCTGCGCATCGGCGCCCGTGAACACGTCACCAGGTTCGAGCGTGCCGGTCAACCCCGCGTAGAGGTCGAGCCCGCCTGCCGCGTACATCGTGTATGTGATCGATTTCGCCGCGCACGCGTTCCGGAACTTCGCGATATTCGGATCGCCCGCGACGAAGACCCAGCTCGGGTCGAGCGCGGTCTCGACCTGTTGCTGGCGATTGATGAAGCCGGCGTAGCCGCCGTACTCGCCGATCGGGAGCGTGTCGTGGCTGAAATAGGAGAGCAGCCGCGAGAGGGAGAAATCGGCCCACACAGCCGTCGTGTCGTGCGCTTTGAGCAGTGCAACGCCGGAGTCGAGGTTCGCCGGCACCGACGTACCCGAGGTGGTGACGGGTTGTGATGCCTCGAGAGCCCCGGTCGCGGTGATCGCGCTGACAACGAGCCACCCCGCTGCCACGAGGGCGGCGACCGCACGCCAGCGGGTGTGTTCGACGAGGATCGTCGCCGCGCTGAGCGCCAGCGGCACCGCCATGGGGAGCAGGCTCTGCGCGGCGCACGGATTTGCGTTGACGCCGCCGAGCACCACCAGCACGACCGTCACCGGAATCGCCAGCAGTACCAGGTCGATCTGCGAGATACCCGTCCAGTGGCCGGTCGCGATCAATTCGAGTGTTCGACGCCTGGTCCAGAGCAGCGCGAGCAGCAGCGCCCCCACAGCGATGTCGGCCGCCACCGCGGGCACGACGGCGTGCCCGCAACTGGCCGCGGCGCCGACGAGGATCGGGACCTGGTCACGGACCAGGTTCGTCGCGCTCGTGCCCAGGCTCACGGACTCCCTCGGGATGGCCCGCAGGCTGTAGAGGCCATTGGGAATGTTGGCCACCAGCCACGGCAGCATTCCTACGACGCCACCCGCGACAGCCGTTGCGGCGCCACCGAACACGTCCGACCAGCCGACGCGGGCTCCGCGCATGAGCAATCCGAGCGCGATCGCCACGACGACACAGACGAACAGCAAGTCCGACCACAGCGCGATGCCGGCCACGAAACCGAGCAGCCCCCAGTACCGCTTCTTGTGGGCGCGTCCCCATCCGATTCGCGCGGCAACGCAGAAGCAGACGGTCTCGAGGAGCAGCAGTTCCGCCGATCCCGGGTACAGCCGCGCCGACCAGTACACGGCGAAGAGCGGAAACACGGCGACTGCGAAAGCGCCGGCCAGCGCGTGAGCCGGCCGGTGGAGTGCGATTCGACCGAACCACCAAGCGCAGAGGACGGTCAGCGCTCCGACGACGGCGAGGGCAACGCGAATGGCCGCGAGGCTGGTCCCGAAGACGGCAACGAATGGGGCAACCAGGTAGGCGTCGGTGGCGCCGAAGTACTGGCCGTCGGGGTCCATGACCGCGAACTGGCCGTGGAGGATGTGGAGGGCGCTGAGCCCAAGGGTCGCCTCACTTGCGTCGAGCGGAGTGTGCAGACCCAGAACGAGGCGGATGGCGAACCCAAGCACCATGACGCCGGGCAAGCCGAGCGCGGTCGACACGCCGCGCCCGCACGAAATCGAGGGCCGGCTGGTGCGGACCAGCGCCGTACCTAGCCTGCGGTCTGGCGGACGGCCCCGGTGGGCACGTCCCGTTCCTGCTCTACCTCCCACCGTCCCCGCATCTCGACGATGCCGCCGTGGCCACCCAGGTTGTTGACGTGGAAGGTCGCACCGGGATCGGCGTGGTCGTAGATATCGGAACCGCTGACATCGTGCACAGCCACCTGCACGATGTAACCGCCGGCGAGGAGCGGGAGTGAGTCGATGGTGTATCGCACGGACACCATCTCCCCGGGCGAGTGGCTCGACACCGTGAGCTGGTCGACGAAGGTGTTCGTGCCGGCCAGCAACAGCCCGTCGGCGCGGCGGATGGCCATGCCGCACACGAAATCCCCGACGTCGCGGTGCACGAGGAGCTTCATGTCGAGGGTCACCTGACTTCCAGTATCGAAGCGCCTGGTGGTCTGGCCGCTCGCATCGATCAGTCTCACGGACAGGAATTCGACCGCCCGCGATCCCCACTGACTCGGATCGCCACGGGACAGCTCGGACGGCTGATCTCGCTCGGACGCGAGCGCGTGATCCGCCACCATCCGCTGATATGCGTTGGTGACCTCTGCCGCCGGACCGTCGGCAACGATCTCGCCACGGTTGAAGAGGAGCACGCGGTCGCAGTACTCCTCGAGCGAATTGAGATCGTGACTCACGAGGACGATGGTCTTTCCCTCGCGTTTGTACCGGCTGAAGGTGTCGAAACACTTCTCCTGGAAGGACGCATCGCCGACGGCGAGCACTTCATCCATGACCAGCAGATCGGTCTCCGCGAGGATGGCGACACTGAAGGCGAGTCGCACCTGCATGCCCGACGAGAAGTTCTTGAGCTTCTGTTCCGCGAACTCCTCCAGCTCGGCGAATGCGAAGACCTCGTCCACCTTGTCATGCAGCTGGGCGCGGGTGAGACCGAGCATCGCCCCCCCGAGGAAGATGTTCTCGCGGGCGGTGAGCTCCGGGTTGAAGCCGACGCCGAGTTCCAGAAACGCGGAGAACTCGCCGTTGACGCGGGCGTATCCGCCATCAGCCTTGTAGATGCGGCAGAGGATCTTGAGCAACGTGCTCTTGCCGCACCCGTTGGGACCGGTGATGCCGAGGAACTGTCCCTGCGGGATGTCGAACGAGACATCCCGCAGAGCGATGAGGTCGCGGTAACGCGACGAGCTCCGCCAGTGGGTCACCCGATACTTCAACGTGGTGCTCTTGTCGAGCGGGAGGCGAAATCGCTTACGGAGGTGAGAGACTTCGACGACCGGGTTCACAGTGACTCCGCGAACTTCGGCGTCAGCCTGTTGAACACCAGGAACCCAAGTCCGAACACGGCGATGCTCAGCACGATGGGGACCACCTCCAGCGCTCCGATGAGCGACACCATCGAGTGGTTGAGCGGGCTCGACACCACGAGTGAGTAACGAAGATCCTGAATGATCTGCGCCACGGGATTCAATCCCGCGAGATCGAGGAGCGTGTGCGACTTGATGAGCATGAGCGGGAACACGACTCCCGAGCCGTAGAAGAGCACCAACGAGAGGATTTCCCAGATGTGCCCCAGGTCTCTGAAGAACACGAAGAGCGACGACAGCAGCAACGAGAGGCCGAGCACGAGGACGATCAACTCGAGATAGAAGAGCGGCACGAACAGGCTTCGGAGCGTGAGATGGAGATCCCCGAGTGCGAAGGTCACCACCAGAACCAACGTCGTGTTGATCGCGAACGTCAGCAATGCGCTGGTCGTGGACGCGACCACGAGGATCCAGCGCGGAAAGTAGGCTTTGCGGATGAGGTCGCCGTTTCCGGCAACCGCGTTCATCGCCGTCGCCGTGGCCTCGGTGAAGAACGTCCAGGCCACGATGGCGATCAGCAGCTGCACCGGGAAATCGGTGTCGCCCTTGCCCACCCTGAGCAGGATGCTGAACACCAGATACATGATCCCGAAGAGCATCAGCGGCTTGACCAGCGACCACACGTAGCCCAGCGCCGAGCCCGTGTATTTCAGCTTGAAGCTGGTGATCGAGAGCTCGCGGACGAGGTTGAGATTCCTCTGAAAGACGCTCTTGGGGCGCTGGATCGCGTCGATGGTGCCGCTCCCCTGCGCGACGACGCTCATGTCGGAGTCTCCAATACGAATCGCGAGTGGCTGGCCTGTCGCCCGAGTTCGAGCATACTAAGCGGCGGCGGATCGCGCGCGCCCCGCATACCATCTGCGTTCGATGCACCCTGAGATGGCCGGGGCGACCGCGCCCGAACCTGCCCTGTGACGGCGCCCCGCGATGAGAGCGTACGGCTCGCCGAGGAGTTGCTGGCGGCCCGTCGCCACATCACCGAGCTGGAGGCCGAGCTCCAGTCGCTCAGGGCGGAGCTTGCCGAGGCGACCGGCAGCGCGTCGGCGCGGATCGCGGTTTCGCTGGTTCGCAAGGCGCGGAGAGTGGTGCCCCAGGAGTCGCGCCGGCAACAGACGTTGCACAAGGCGGCATCCAGGACGTTGACCCTTGTCGACAAGGGTCCCTCCGCGCTGGCCGGTCTGATCCGGCGCGACCGCGACCTCCGCCGTGCCATCGGTGTGGCGGACACAGCGGCCGCCCGCCGCCGTCAGTACCGCCGCTGGCTCGCGATGCACACTCCGAGACCGGCGGAGCTCGCGACCATGCGCCGCATCGCCGAAGCGGACGATGGCGCACGCGTCATCAGTCTCATCATGCCGGTGCACAACCCAGAGCGGTCGTGGCTCGAGGCAGCGATCGCTTCGGTGCTCGAGCAGGCGTACCCGCATCTCGAACTCTGCATCGCGGACGACGCGAGCACGCACCCGCACGTGCGCTCAGTGCTCGACGCCGCCACCGCCGACTCTCGCGTCCGTGTCGTGTATCGCGACAAACAGGGCGGCATCGCGGCTGCATCGAACTCAGCGCTCGCGCACGCGACCGGAGAGTTCGTCGGCTTCATCGACAACGATGACGTGCTCCGTCCTCACGCGCTCTCTTCAATGGCGGCGTACCTGCGAGAGCATCCTGATACAGATCTCGTGTACTCCGACGAGGACAAGCTGCTCCCTGACGGCACGTTTGGTGCGCCGACCTTCAAACCCGACTTCTCACCGGACCGGCTGCTCGCCGAGAACTACGTCAACCACTTCACCCTGGTTCGCCGCTCACTCGCCAATGAAGTCGAGGGCTTCCGCGAAGGATTCGACGGCAGCCAGGACCACGATCTGATGCTTCGCGTGGCCGAGCGTGCAACGCATGTCGGCCATGTTCCTGATGTCCTCTATGCATGGCGGATGGTGCCCGGTTCCACCGCAGTATCGGCAGGGTTCAAACCGCTGGCACAGGACGCCGGACGTCGTGCGGTTGCGGATGCCCTTCAGCGACGCGGCCTCGTCGGACGCGTTGACCTGGGTCCCAGTCCCGGTCTCTACGTCCCCCGCTATGCAGTCCAGGGCGAGCCGATGGTGGACGTCATCGTTGTTGCCCGCGCCGATGGCGTCGATGTCACCGGCTGCGTTGCGAGCATCGAACGACTTTCGACGTATGGCCACCGCACGGTCACATCGGTGATTGCGGCTGACGACACTCCCGCTGCGATCAACAGGGTCGTGGGATCGCTGCGCGGTGAGCACATCGTGCTGCTCGACGCATCAACACGCGTCATCAGTGCCGGCTGGATCGAGACGATGCTCGAGCTGAGCCAGCGGACGGACATCGGCGCGGTGGGCCTCCGGCTGCGCTATCCGGACGGGACCGTCGCGCATGAAGGGATCATCTGCGGACGGCTGGGGCTCGCGAGCAGCGTCGATCAGCACCTGCACGTCATCAAGGAGATGAGCGCTGTATCGGGCGCGTGTCTCATGACCAGGCGCGACACGTTCGATGCGGCAAATGGTCTCGACGAAATGTTTCAGCACGCTCTCTGGGACGTCGATTACTGCATCCGCGTCCGCGCGATGGGATCACGTGTTCTCTGCACGCCACTCGCTGAGCTGACATGGGGTGAGGCCGCTCGGGCGGATGGCGGTGACATCGCGGGTGAGGACGCGCGAGTGTTCGCGGAGCGCTGGGGAGGCATCGACGAGGTCGAGGAGCCATATCTCAACGTCAACGTCCTCTGGCCCACTCCGCTGAGTCTTCAGCTCGACTGACTCCGCAACTCATGCGGAAGTTGCAAGCATCCGGGGATTCCGCCGGATCCCGGGTTACACTCCGCGGTGGAGGGGAATATCGTCCGGATGGAGGAGTGGCGTGAAGGCTGGACGTTGGAATTGGATCGTCTGTTTGACTGCGGCCGCGATGCTTCCAGTGTTTGTCTCTACGAACGTTTCGGCCGCTAGTCCTGCGCCCAGCCCGTCCGTCTCGAAGCCGGTGGCCGCAAGTCCTGCATCCACCTCGTCCGCCTCGAAGCACATGGCGTCAACGCATGAGACTCCGTTTCTTCCTCTGACTGCGAAACAACATGCGGCCGCGTTTTCGCGGACACTCAAGAGCGGTGGTGGCGCACTGATCGATAAGCGCGGGAATGGGGTTGCCGCCGAACCCGGAACTCTCGCCGGCGCCGGCGCAGCTCCATCCTCGTCCACCCGATCGAACGTCGCCGGAGCACCGCTCGTCACAGCAAGCCCTCCGGACGAGCTGGCCGGGTTCCCGGGAACAGCGCAGGCGAGCACGATTCACAGCTTCGGAGACGATCAGGAGGTGACGCCACCCAACGAGGACGTGGCGGCCGGACCTGTCGACATCGTCGAGGTGGTCAACTCCACGGTCGAGGTCTTCAGTCGAGCGGGAGCGCCGCTTCCCGGTGGATTTGCCGACCTCAACTCCTTCATGGAGGTCACCGACGGCTACCACAGCAGTGATCCGCGGGTGATCTACGACGCAAGTGGCGGAAGGTTCTGGTTGACGATCACCGAGGTGCCAGACGACTACTCGTCTCCGAGCGATTGTCCCGAGTCGCAGCCGATCCTGATCGCGGTATCGGGATCCTCGAATCCGCTGCCGCTTGACGACTGGACGGTGTACGCGCTCCCGATGGCGACGTCCCTACAAACTGGGGAAGCGACCACAGAGTTCGGCGATCAGCCAGGATTGGGCATCTCTTCGAACACTGTGACAGTCTCATTCGACGACTACGGCTGCGACAACATATTCACGGGCAGCGAAGTCGACATCCTCCAGAAGACCGACTACGAGAACGATACGCATGGAAGCGGGTTCTCGCTCTACTACTTCTATGACGGGCCATTCGCCCCGCAACCGGTGCAGGCGATCGGTTCGATGTCGGTGGCGTACATCGTGAGCAACCAGTCCGACTGTGATGGGAATGGATGTAGCAATGGCGGCAGCACGCCGGATGCGCTTGTCCAGGCGTTCACAGGAACGCCGGAGGACTCCAACGTCGTCAATCAACCGTACGTCTACGTCCCGATGTCTCCGACGGTGGTTGCCTCGACCGGATACCTGCCTCCGGCCGACCAGGATGACTCGGGCGGAAAGCAGTTACAGACCAACGACGACCGGTTTCTCAACGCGGTGTGGGAGAACGGAGAGATATGGACGGCCGACGGGACCAGCTGCGAGCCTCCGGGCGACACGGTGCAGCGAGACTGTCTGGACTATGTGGAGATAGCCGCCAACAGCGCCGGCGGTGTGACTACGACCCTCACGAATCAGCTGGACAACGTCGGCATCAACGGGGTCGACCTCTTCTACCCGGCGGTGAGCGTCGATTCCGCGGGCGACATGATCACCGTCTTCGACGAATCGTCGACGAGCCTGAATCCAAGCATTGTTGATGCCTCGGTTCCATCGGGTAGCACCACATTGAGCACCTTCCAGGTGCTGCAGACCAGTACCACGTACTACGACGGTGACGACCTGTTCAATGGTGCCTGCGACCCCATTGAGGGATGCCGATGGGGTGATTACTCCGGTGCAGCGCAGGATCCGGCCAACCCGAAGGACGTCTGGGTTATCTCTGGGTCAGAGGATGCCAGCGTCGAGGGAATCTGCACTGCGAACGGCTGTTGGAATACACGCATCTACGACCTGACACTCTCGGCTCCGACGATCACCTCCCTGAACCCGTCTCTGGGACCGGTCGCGGGCGGGCAGACGGTCACCGTCACGGGGCTCGACATCGGCACGGACATCAGTGCGACATTTGATGGAAACCCGATTGCGACCGCCAACCAGACGGCAACGTCGTTCACGTTCGTGACTCCGCCCGGGCCTGCTGCCGGCGCGACGGACCTTGTCCAAGCGACCGATGCCCTTGGTACCTCGGCGACGCTGGCGTATACCTATGTCGGCCTGGCGAGCTACACGCCGGTGACTCCTTACCGAATTCTCGACACGCGCAACACTGGAGGGCCGCTCGGACCAGGTGCCGTCAGAAGCCTGCAGGTCACCAACGTCGGCTCGGGTACCCCAATACCAGCCAACGCGACGGCGGCAGTGCTCAACGTTACCGAGGTGAGCGGCTCGGCGTCGAGCCTGCTCACCGTGTATCCCTACGGCACGATACGACCCAACGCCTCAAACCTCAACTTCGCGGCGCACACCGTGTTCGCCAACCTGGTCACGGTCACGCTCGGCGCGCAGGGCGGCCAAGGATGGATTGATATTTACAACGCGCTCGGGAGTGTCGGCGTGCTCGTCGACGTCGAAGGGTACTTCGCTGCCCCACTGGCTGCGGGTCAACCCGCGGGGCTTTTCCATCCGATCGCCCCGGTCCGCGTCTGCGACACGAGACCCCATTCACCGACGCCGTTCTGCACCGCCCACGGGGCGCTCGGTCAGGGCGAGTCGATGCTGATCAACTTCGCGGTCACCGGAGGGCTGCCCAGTGATGGGAGTGCTGGTGCAGCGGTGGTCAACCTGACCGCCGTCGCTGGGACCTCGTACACGCTCCTGAGCCTCTTCCCGCCTGTCAATGGGATCTGCCCGTACGGCCCCGGCCACCAGTCGCCGTTCTCGACGCTCAACGTGTCCGCCGGAGCCGTGCAGGCGAACCGGGTCATGGTTGCCCTCGGACCGGCGGCATCGACGGGCGGGATCGACGACGCGATCTGCGTGTACAACGGTCTGGGGACCATCAACGTGGTCATCGACGCCAACGGCTGGTTCGGCAGCGCAAGCGCGCCGGCGAGCCCCGCCGGATACCAGTTCCAGGCGGTTGCGCCCACGCGGATCTGCGACACGCGGGTGTCCACCTTCTTCTGCACCGAGGGGGCGATCGGTTCCAACGCCAGCCGCCTCGTCCGGGTCGCCGGTGATGTGGACATCCCCGCCTACAACAGCCCGACCCTGGTGGTCGCCGTCATCGCCAACCTGACCGCGATCGCTCCGACGGCACCAACCTACCTGACGATCTACCCTTCGAACCTGATCCATCCTCCAGCGGTGTCAGATGTCAACCTCAATCCCGGGGTGGTGATGGCGAACCTGGCAGTGGTTCAGGTCGACACCGTGGCGTCTGACCCGAACGACGGCCACGTCTCACTGTATAACGGTGCCGGCAGCGTCAACGCCGTTATCGATATCGAGGGTTGGTTTCAGTAGCTGTGGCTTGGATGACAGTGCTCCCCGAGATGGAAGGGGTGCTCAATGCAATGGCTTCGCGCCCACTCGCGGAGCGTCTTGGGTCGATCGATGGCGTCATGGTCAAGACCTTCAGGAAGTGGACGGACCAGCGCGGGTACTTCATCGAGCAGCTGAAACGCGGCGATCTTGACGACCAGGGCCGGCCGTTCCTTCCGGACCAGCAGTTCGCTCAGATGTCCCGAAGCCTTGCCTATGCGCGGGGCGGCAATCCGCCCGAGCTGATCAAGGCCTTCCACTGGCACAAGCGGCAGTGGGACTACTGGGACATCGTCCAGGGCGATGCGCGGGTCGTCCTCGTGGATCTCCGCCACGATTCGCCGACTGCCGGGCATGTCCAGAGCGTCATGCTCGGCGAGAACGCGCCGCGGATGGTGGCCATTCCACCCCTAGTGGCGCACGGGTATCAGTGCCTCTCCCTGCGCGACGTCATCCTCAACTACTACGTCACCGAGCCCTACAGCTCCGACGATCCAGACGAGGGGCGGGTCGCCTGGAACGATCCTCGCATCGGCTTCGACTGGACGATCGAGAATATCTGACGTGCGTCTCCTGGTCACCGGCGGAGCCGGCTTCATCGGCAGCGAGTTCGTCCGCATGACCCTCCACGAGCACCCCGACGACTCCGTGGTCGTGCTCGACAAGCTCACGTATGCGGGCAATGAGCGCAACCTCCAGAGCGTTCGCGCTGACCCGCGTTTGCGCTTTGTCCATGGCGACATCTGCGACGCGGCGGTCGTACGCGAGCTCGCCGCCGATGTGGACGTCATCGTCAACTTCGCCGCGGAATCGCACGTGGATCGGTCGCTGGAAGCACCGGGCCAGTTCATCCTGACCGATGTGTACGGCACCTTCGTGCTCATGGACGCCGCACGCGAGCACCGTCACGAGCGATTCCTTCAGGTGAGCACCGACGAGGTGTACGGCGACAACGGCAGCGGGCTCAGCGTCGAGGGCGACCCGCTCCAGCCACGAAGCCCGTACAGCGCAAGCAAGGCGGGCGGTGAGCTCCAGGTCCAGGCCTACCGGACGTCGTACGGGTTCCCAGCCATCGTGACCCGCGGCTCGAACACGTACGGTCCGTATCAGTACCCCGAGAAGATCATTCCGCTCTTCATCACCAACGCGATCGACGACCGGCCGCTGCCGATCTACGGCGATGGCGGCGCGGTGCGGGACTATCTCTACGTCGAGGACCATGCGCGCGGCATCGATAGCGCGCTCCGCAACGGCGTCACCGGCATGGACTACAACATCGGCGCCGGTGGTGAGACCGACGGGATCACCGTGGCGGATACGGTGCTCCGTCTGCTCGGCAAGCCGACCTCCCTGAAGCAGTTCGTTCGCGACCGTCTCGGTCACGACCGCCGCTATGCGCTCGATTCCACGCGTCTGTCCGGCCTCGGGTGGGGCCCGACGGTTACATTCGAGATGGGAATGCAGCAGACGGTCGCCTGGTTCGTCGAGCACCAGGATTGGTGGCGCCCGCTCAAATCCGGCGAGTTCTGGGAGTTCTACCAGCGCAATTACAAGCCGGTGCAGGTCGGCTGACCTCCGCAAGAGGGGTGGTGTCGATGCGCTATCATCGAAAGGCGAAAGAGGTCAAACGCGCCAACACCGCGTTGGTGCTGGCCCCAAGGGATGGACGCAGGTGCCTGACACGGCTCAGAAGAAGCGCGCGGTTCTCACCACCGGCCGAGGTTCCATCGAGTCGTTGCGAACCGTAGTCGTTATGCCCGCGTACAACGCGGCCAAGACGCTCGAGACCACGCTCGCGGGGATTCCTCCCGGCGTGGTCGACACGATCATCCTGGTCGACGACGGCAGTCATGATGGGACTGCGGCACTGGCGGTGTCCCTCGACCTCGTGGTGATCTCGCATCCGCACAACGCGGGCTACGGGGCCAACCAGAAGACCTGCTACATCGAGGCACTGCGCGACGGCGCGGACGTCATCGTCATGCTCCATCCGGACGGCCAGTACGACCCCGCGATCCTCGACGACATGGTGGAGGTGATCCGCCGCGGCGACGCCGACGTTGTGCTCGGCTCACGCTTTCTCAGCCCCGGCGGTGCCAGGGCGGGCGGCATGCCGTGGTGGAAGCGCATCTCCAATCGCTTCCTGACCGGGTACGAGAATCGCGTGCTCGGGCTCGGGCTCACCGAGTACCACACCGGCTACCGCGCGTACAGCCGCAAGTTCCTCACCACCGTGCCATTCCTGCGCAACTCGAACGATTTCGTGTTCGACACGCAGATCCTCACCCAGGCGGCGTCATTCAAGTTCAAGGTGGCCGAGGTCCCGGTGACGACCAAGTATTTCGACGACGCCTCGTCGGTCAACTTCCGGGTCTCGCTGGTCTACGGGCTCAAGACGGTTTGGACCGTCAACCGGTACATCCTGCATCGCATGGGGCTCCGCTCGCGCCGCTACTCGCGCTGATCACTGCGCGATCGCAATAT
>Ga0182015_10001172_pt1 | contig 35623 bp, 34 predicted proteins | sample 712P3MmetaG_FD_120478 | JGI IMG/M metagenome (GOLD analysis project Ga0182015, IMG submission 120478) | Permafrost microbial communities from Stordalen Mire, Sweden - 712P3M metaG | ecosystem: Environmental > Terrestrial > Soil > Wetlands > Permafrost | place: Sweden: Stordalen | collected...
ATGCGTATTCGTGAAATCGCACAAGCTAGGGTGCGGTACGGATATCGAAAGATCCGCGTGCTGCTGAACCGTGAAGGCTGGAAGGTGGGGAAATACCTGGTAGAACGCATCTACCGAGAAGAGTATCGCAACTTCGGTTTCCGGCCCCTCTCCGTTCGTTGCTTCGTTCCGTCGTCGCTCAGAGTAATCCGCGAACTCCGCTCACAATAAAAGCCAGCGATGCGAGCAGCATCACCGCCGTTGCGGTCCAGCCCACCACGCGGAGGTACGGCGAAAGCGAAAACTCTCCCACGATGGCACTGTTCGCCGACATAATCATCAGCATGGCCATGAGCGGGACGGCTACCACTCCGTTGATTACAGCAGACCAGAAAAGCGCGCGAATCGGATCCATACCCAGGAAGTTCAGCGCGATTCCGATCAGCGTGGCGGCCACGAGGACTGCGTAGAATTTTGGCGCTTGGCGCGGCGTGCTTTCCAGGCTCGCGCGCCATCGAAATGATTCGGCCACCGCATAGGCGGCAGAACCGGCCAGGACTGGCACCGCCAACAACCCCGTCCCGACTATTCCCATGGCAAAAAGCAGGAAAGCGAAGTTCCCGGCGAGCGGCTGCAACGCTTTGGCGGCGTCCGCGGACGTCTGAATACGCTGGCCAGCGCCCGCAGGGTGCAAGGTCGCCGCAGTGGTGAGAATAATGAAGAACGCCACCAGGTTCGAAAAACCCATACCTAATTTGGTATCAAAGGCGATGCGGCGAAATTGCTCAGAGGCCTCAGCGGGCTTCTTGTTGAGAGCATGCTCGCCCTTGTTGATTCGAACGTCTTCCGCTTCTTCTGACGTTTGCCAGAAAAACAAATACGGACTGATGGTGGTGCCCAGAACGGCGACCAACGCCATCCAGTAGTCGCCGGTCCATGAAATGGACGGGATAATTGTCGACCGAAGCGCCATTTCCCAGGGAACGTGAACCACGAACGCGGTCGCCACATACGCAAATAGCACGACCGTCAGCCATTTCAGATAACCAACATATCTCTTGTATGGAATAAAGACCTGAAGAAGAAGAGACGCTAGTCCGAACGAGAGCACGTAGATGTTGAGAGATCCGCCAAAGACAAGCTGGGCTGCCGCGCCCATCGCCGTAACATCCGCACCTAGATTAAAAATATTGGCCATACATAGCAGCGAAACAAGCCCGTAGAGAACCGGTTTGGGGTAGTGCTTGCGAAGATTTTCAGCAATGCCGGAACCGGTGATGCGTCCCAGCCGGCCGCAGATTTCCTGTATCGCCGCCATGAGTGGAAATGAAAAGAGCATGGTCCAAAGCATGCCCATGCCGAATTGCGAGCCCACCTGGGAATACGTTGCAATGCCGCTCGGATCGTCATCTGCGGCGCCCGTGATCAATCCTGGACCGAGCCGGAAGATAAAATCGGAGGCATTCTTGATAGGGCCGCGACGCGGCTTGTTAGCGCGCGTTTTTACCGGTGGTACCGGCGATTCAGGCATTCAATTCTCCGCAAGATCGGAACAGCAGCGAATAGCTCGCAACCGTAAACCTTGCCATCCCGTGTCGGTGACAACGGCATATTACGAAGGAATGAGTCAGACCTACTTGCGCTTGTTAGCACGCACGCCTTTTTTGACGCACCGCTCGGCTGCGCCCGGCCCTTTCACCGCGATGATCGAATATTTCTCGCCCGACAACTCGTGATAATTCACGAAAAACTCTTCCAGTTCGCGCACGAACTTCTTTCCCAGGTCGTTCACGTGCTTTACATGCGCGTAGCTGTGATTTTCCTGCTCTACCGCAACGATGCGATCATTGCGTTCCTTCTTCTTCTTATCGCCCTGTTCCCCTTGAATGATGCCCACTATGCGGCAGATTAAGAGGCAGCCTGGGAACGCGGGTTCATCCATCAGAACAAGCACATCCACGGGATCGCCGTCGTCGGCAAGCGTCGAAGGAATGAAGCCAAAATCAAAAGGAAATGCCATCCCGGCAGGCAGCACTTTCTTCAGCTGGAAAATTTTCTGTTCCTCGTCGAAGGCATACTTGTTCCGGCTTCCTTTGGGCGTTTCAATAACCACCTGAATCGTTTCCTTGCCATCGCCATCCGTGGGAGCCAAGCGCGATGGATCGGCGAGAGCGCTCCGCCGGATCTTTTTCTTTGCCATGGTCTTGCCGCCTTTCTTCAATATCCCTGCAATCGGGCCGATGTCGCGTTAGCGCGACAACTTCAATTGATGAGCCGATCGAGAAGTTTCTGAACGCCCAGCCTTGCAATCATCGCGATTGCGCGATGAGTGCGATGTATTCTAGTGCCGTGCCAACCTTGGTTAAGCGCCAACGAAGGGCCATCAGCAGGGGCCGAAAACTCGAGTATTTCACCATTGCCTGGAACAGTATCGAAGCGCTCGTAGCCGTGGTGGCTGGAGCGCTCGCGGGCAGTGTTTCTATGATCGGCTTTGGCGCGGATAGTCTGATCGAAGTGGTCTCCGGCAGTGCTTTGCTTTGGCGCATGGCTGTTGTTCAAGAGAATCCCAAGCGAAAACGTCGCGAAAGAATCGCGCTGAAGATAGTCAGTTTCTGCTTTATCGCCCTGGCGCTCTATCTCAGCTTCGAATCAATCGCGACTCTGGTGCATAAAAGAAAGCCTGAATCGAGTCTTATCGGCATTGTCCTCGCCTGCGTCTCGCTGATCATTATGCCGTTTCTCTCGCATCTCAAAAGAAAAGTTGCGAAACAGATAGATAGCGCTGCGATGCATGCGGATGCGCGGCAAACTCAGTTCAGCTTGTACTTGTCGATTATTTTGCTGGCAGGTCTCGCCGCTAACGCCACGCTCGGTTGGTGGTGGGCCGATCCGCTCTGTGCGCTGGCGATGGTGCCGCTGATCGCGAAGGAAGGCTTCGACAATCTGATGGCCAAGAACTGATCGATCGTCAAACCTACTTCTTTTTCGGGACTTTCGCGCCCTTTTTGCGCGCTTCAGAAAGGCCGATAGCGATGGCCTGCTCTCGGCTCCTCACCGTGCCGCCTTTTCCGCCCTTGCCCGATTTGAGCGTGCCCTTCTTTTCCCGGTGCATCGCGCTCTCCACGCTTTTCCCAGCCGCTTTCCCGTATTTCGCCATTGTTTCCTCCCTGAACAGAATCAACTTGAACGGTATCGATATCGAACGCGAGACTTCTACTCCGCGCCTGGAGCAGATGCCTGAACAATTGAAAAGGCGTGGCAACCTGTTCCTAAGAAATTTCCTGACTCGCATCAGGTCTGCGCTTTACGCTGATTTGCGGAATAGAAACGGGCCGGTTCGTCTCAGCCGATTCGATTAGGGCTCGAATGATGCGCACGTCTGCCAGGCCCTCGCGTCCCGAAGGCTGTGGCTCTTTGTTGTTGAGGATGCAGTTTGAGAAATACACCAATTCCGGAGCAAATTGATCGCTCTTCTTGAATGTTTTCCGGATTGTACGGCCGCCGGTTGTGATTTCGAATTTTATGGCTTCCGCCATTTCATATGCAGGATCCATTCTGAGGACCCCTTTGGTTCCGATGACCTCAAAAACGGAGCGGGCTGCAGCGCCGAAACTCGAGGTGAAGGAAGCAATGCGCTCGTCCGGGAACTTCAGCACGGCGCTCGTCATTTCAGGAACTTCGGTAAATCGCTTGTCGTTCGAGCTCGAATTCCATGCGAACACTTCCAGCGGTTCGGCTCTGAATAGATATCGCGCCGCGTTGATGCAGTAAACGCCCATATCGTAAAGAGCGCCGCCGCCGACATCTCTCTTGAGGCGCGAATTACCCGGTTTTACCTGCTGCGAGAAAACAGATGTGAATATTCGAGGCTCACCAATTTTGCCGGAGTTCACGACGTCAATTGCTTGTAAATTTCCGTGGTCCAGATGCAAACGGTAGCCGATCATCAGCTTGGCGTGCCCATCTTCCGCATCTGCGATCATGGCCTCACATTCCACTTCGTCAAATGCCATGGACTTCTCGCACAGCACGTGAATTCCGGCGCGCGCCGCGGCACCCGAATACGCTCGGTGCATGTTGGTGGGCAGGCCGATGTACACCGCATCAATCTCGCCGCTTTTCAGGCAATCGGCGAATCGCTCGTAGGAATAAGTGTTCTTTATTTTATATTTTCGCGCCAGCGTCGCTAGCTTCTTCGGGTCGCCAGAGACGAGCGCGGTCAGTTCTGAGTTCTCGCGAGCGTGTGCAAACGCGGGCAGCATCGCAATTTGCGATATAAAACCCAGCCCGACTACTGCGTACCTGACCTTTTTCTTGCTTCCTGACCGCGCCGCCTTCGCCATGAAGTCCCCTCCGCCAATTCTCGCCAAGGGATGGTATCAGGACGCTCTTAGAAGTGGATACAGCGAAGAGCTTAGATTAGGTGTGTGGTTTGGGTATCGAAGTCGCGCCAGCTCGCGTTCGAATCGCGTGCACCGGAACACGAGTTGTTATTTATTGGGGTTGTTATCGCCGAACACTCATTGCCATATTGCTGGCGTCTCGCCGCCTGCTCTGGAGCTCTTCATAAACAATTCCTTCCAAATCCTCGACTGAGCGCGTGATCGTAGACAACACGTCTCCGCGCGTCACGCCACTGAGATGCTCAACCACTTGAAGCATGCAGCGCACCGCCTCTACTTTTACGCGTAGCTCCGATACCAAGTTGCATGAGCGATTTGACGCCGCGATGTCACGGCGATACGGAGCGTTACTGATGTTGTCAACAAGCGCAACGAGTCCGCTCACGCGTAGGCCCATGTTCCTCACGGCTTGATCGGCTGAATCGCCGTTCCGGCGCGGTGCCGCGTTCAGGTATCCCCGTGATTCGAGAGTATTAACGTGAGTACTCATGGTTAGGCTCCTTCGGTACTAAGCGGAACCGCGTTGCCGTCGCGGACATAGAGATCCCCACAGGTCAAGTGCATCATGAGGGGCGCCGGTGGTGAATGCCGTGGATACCGTATTTGGGATTAGGGAAACCTGTACGACAGACTAGACAGCGTCACTACTTGAAGTTTCGTTGGTTTGGCATGTCGTATAAGACATTTAAATGAACAGCAGCACGAAGTCGCGGGCGCTCAAGTGAAGTGGGAGAGAGGCGAAGGGTTGCGCCTCACCTCTCTCCGGTTGGTGGGTGTTCGGAGTCCGAGCCTTACGAGAAAATAGTTATGCCGTTCGGCGATCTGTTGCGAGAACGATCACGCCTCCTACGAGCGCGATTACGCCAATAATCGGTGGTAGCGGAATGGTCTTGTGCTCTTGCTTGGTGGCTTGAATCGGGCCGATGTCCAAGACTTTCTTGTGCGTCGTGTAAGTGATCCCCTGATAACCGAGCGAAATGATTCCGATGATCAGCAGGACGATTGCAATGACAGATGCAGGTCGCATGGACCCTCCTCAACTTCTATTACAGCTGCTGCCGTTTCGTCGCGCCGGTATCTCTACGTTTTGCCAGCTGCGAGCGCTCGACGCGTCTACTATGCGGCAGTAGGACTCAAAGAGAACGCGCGCTCAGGCGCGACGAACGAGCCCGCCGACGAGCGCCACAAGGAACAGAATCAAGAAAAGGTAGAAAAGAAGCTTGGCAATTCCGGCCGCTGCAACTGCGATGCCGGCAAAACCGAAGACCGCTGCAATGATCGCGACCACAAAGAACGCGAGCGCCCAACGCAACATATCTGTGTCCTCCTCGTAGCTTTTATCTTGTCTCGACTAAGAACATGAAGCGCGATCCGCGCTGCATTCAGGTGGTTTTACGCTGCAGCGTCCAAATGATCCATACTGCGAAAACCCTAGAATTTCTCGTCATGTTAATTGAGCACAGGACTCGTTTCGGGACTTCACTTCGCGGCGCGTTGTTGGAGAACATGGTGTTGCGTCGAGGAAACGCGCATCGCGCCGGCATCAAGTGGTGAACTAGACCCCGAACGGGCGAACCGGCTCCCAAGGCTAAGAGCCGAAGGCACGCCGGCGGTACAAAAATTTGTTCAGCTCTCACTTGGACGGCGTTAGTGCGTGAAGGCGAATCCTATTCACTACATCGCTTAATGTATGGTTTAAATGCTTCGTTCCTGTTCTAGTGCTCACAGTAGTCGCCGCGGCACGTTCCGCGGTTCGGGGGAACTATGGGGGCATTACGGATTTTGGTGGCCGATGACAATGACGGCATCCGAAGTGCGCTGAGGAATATCCTTCAATCTGAAAGCGGCTGGGAAGTGTGCGGCGAGGCGAGGAACGGTGATGAAGCCGTCCAACAGGCACGGGAGTTGTCGCCTGACATTATCCTGATGGATATTGAGATGCCAAAGCGCGATGGCATGGCGGCCACTCGCGAAATCGTGCGTTCAGCGCCTCAGGCCCGTATTTTGATCATGACTTTGTATGAATTTCCCGAGCTTCTCCGCGAGGCCCGAAGCGTTGGCGCACTTGGCTTCATTCGGAAAGCAGACTCGGGCCGCTGCCTAATCCCTGCCGTTCGCTGCGTAGCGAAGCACAAGACGTATTTCCCCGATATAAACTGACGCGCCAAGCCCGGACCGAGCCTGACAGTCCTACGCGATGAACCCACCCGACCTGAGTAGTTCCCTGTATTTTGTCAAAACCGCCTTCATGGTCTCCTAACTGCGACGAACTTACCGGCTATATCCAGATCGATGAAATTCGAAGGGGAGGCTTTATGAACTGGGATCAAGTTGAAGGCAAATGGAAGCAAGCATCGGGAAAGGTGAAAGAAAAATGGGGCAAGCTGACCGACAGCGACCTGACCGTGATCGGCGGCAAGCGTGATCAGTTGATCGGAAGAATTCAGGAGCGGTACGGGATCGCGAAGGAAGAGGCCCAGAAGCAGGTGGACGAATTCACGAACACGCTCGATTTTGACTCGACGGTGGACGAGACCGCCTACGGCGGTGCTGAAAAGGTGCGCGGCACGTCCGGCAGCCACTGAAAGGCGTCTTCTAGCTTGGCGTAACGACAAAGCGCAAAGCGAAGAAATCTCAAATCGGGCTGCCGCCGGCGACTTCAGCGGCCCGACCCAAAAAGGGAAAGAAGCAAAACAAACGAGGTGAATCGTGTCCTGCACAAATGTTGAGCCGTCAAGCTACTCATCATCGGCGCCCGCTGTGCCGCTGCTACGCCAACGGAATGGCGCTGGCGTGGCGCGGAGCCGGAGTGAAAGCGTCGCGACAAGCGAGATTTCCAAACGCGATCTCGACAACTCCCAGCGATGCGCGTTTCGTCTCGCGTTTCGCATTACGCGGGTAAAGGAGGATGCGGAGGACGTTCAACAGGAAGCTTTGCTGAAGGCTTACACGCACGCCAGCCAATTTGAAGGCCGTTCACGCGTAACAACGTGGATATCGCGCATCGCGATCAATGAAGCATTGATGTGTCTTCGCAAGCGGCGGGATGCGCTCCATGTGCCGCTCGAAGATTTCATGAACCCCGATGACTCGCCAAGTATCAAGTTCAACTTGTCATCGCCGTTTGAAAGCCCGGAAGCTGCGTATTCGCGGATGGAACTGCGCGAAATGCTGAAGGGCGCACTGTGCCAACTCCGGCCGATCTATCGCGAGGTTTTCACGATGCGCGTCATACAGAATCTGTCCACCACGGAGACGGCGCAGATCGGCCGCCTTTCCGTGAGCACGGTGAAGACACGGATGCGGCGGGCTCGATTGCAATTGCGGAAGATTCTGCGAGACGCGCGTCAAGAGCATTTGGTTCAGGCGAGCGTCTGACCTATCCACAATCCCCCTCGAGACAAGCAATGATTGCTGCGGTTACCGGTTTAGTCTCATCGGGACCACGAACGGCGATAGAAACAACTCCTGCTTCTTTAGCGGGATAGTCGTTTCCTCCCACGAACAAGGCATCGCCTATAAAAATCATATCGTTCAACGAGATGCCCAAAAGGTCGCGCAGTTTTCTAATTCCGTAAGCTTTATCAATGCCTGGCTTGGTCACATCGACGGATGTCGCGCCGCCCAGGCGCACAGAAAACTCCGGAATAAAAGTGTCGAGGACTGCTTTGATCTTTTTTCGCTTAGCGAATTCAGGATCCCATTTGTCCTTTTCTTCCAACGGAGCCTGCTGACCTAGTGCGGAGAATGTTATTTGGCTTCCCCGGTCTTCAATGACTTCACCCCAGACCTTCTTAGCCTCAAAGCCTGCCAATCTGATCGCTTTGTTTAGGGAGCTGATTATTTTGTCTTTTTCATCTGCCGTGAGGTCTTCTGAATAGATCTTTTTCCATAGGCCGGAGTACTGGAAGAACTTCGTCCCACATGTGGGAAGGAGCGATAGGTTCATCAGGCGCTCGTCCTGAGGAAGATTGGAGAGCAACTGCTTTTCAAACTGCGGCCAATCCCCTCCCGAAATCACCGCCGCCTTGACGATTCCGAGAAGGTCATGAAGAAGCGCTGACATTTCGGAATCGAGAGCCGATTTACTTTCGGCTAGCGTCCCGTCCAGATCAAAAATAATCAGCTTTTTCACTATTCAGGTATCGAGCGGGATCTGATCACTGCCGCATCGCGCCAGGCGAAGGTTAACTTAGTCGTGCAGGACAACGCTGAGAAGGGAATTGTTGATTTTGATTTCGCCGTTGTATTTGATAAAACCGAGTTTCCTGAATTTGTTCATAAAAAAATTGACACGGGACCGTGTCGTGCCAATCATTTCCGCAAGCGTCTCTTGCGAGACTTTGGCAAGAACCTTTTGAGGATTGTCTTGCGCGCCATAGCGCGCGAGCAGCAGCAAGGTACGAGCCAGCCGTTTCTCGGTAGAGTTGAAGAGCTGATCTATCAGATCCTCCTCGACACGGATGTTTCGTGCCAGCATATACGCGATGAAGCGGTCGGAAAACTCGTGTTCTCCGTGGAGGACGCGATTCATCTCGCTCTTCTCAATCACGAGCACGGTGGTGGGTGCAATCGCGGTTGCCGTCGCCATGCAAATCAACTGGCCCGCCAGGCAGCCTTCTCCAAAAAAATCGCCCGGACCCAAAATCGCCACAACGGCTTCTTTGCCGGACTCATTCACCACAGTCAGCTTCACGCCGCCTTCCTGAATGTACATGACACTCTTGGCGGAATCGCCCTGCGCGAAGACGGTTTCTTTTCTTTGAAACTTGCCGACTTTTCTCCCGAGACCTGTCGAGTCGAGAAACGACTTCACATCGAACGCAGGTCTTCTTAAACTCATTTTTCGGGGAGAGCGCGGGACCTTGGCTGATACACGTCTACTTGCGGAATACAGCATGGCTCAGAATAGCATAGAACCCGATTCTGCCGCCTGTGCAATTTTGCACTGTTCAATCCGAGACATTCAACCGATCGCGTCGGCGGCATCCCGCGCCGCCGGTTCTCATTGGCACATCCAACCCCGATAAGCGGCGCCCAGCGCATTATCCGCCAGCTACGCCGCCTCGCGGCGCTACATCATCTGAACTACGACACCACGGCTATTCTGCGCGCAAGGAGTCGACGGGGTTGACCGTCGCGGCGCGCCGGGATGGCAGATAGCAGGCCAGATAAGCGGTGACAACAACGCCACCGGTCACTGCGGCGTAAGTGATGGGGTCAACCGGGTTGACATTGAACAGGAGCGACGACATCAGTCGCATCGCGGCGAACGCCGCGACGAGGCCGCACGCGATGCCGATGCCAGTCAGCCACAATCCTTGGCGCACGAACATCGAGATAAGCGACGCCCGCTGCGCGCCAAGCGCCATGCGAATTCCGATCTCGCGCGTGCGCTGCGATACCGAGTACGCAATGACGCCGTAAATCCCCACGATCCCGAGCAGCAGCGCCATGCCTCGCGCGACGCCGAGCATTATCAGCGTGAACGAAGTGCGCGCCATCGATCGCGTGTAATAGTGACCGAGCGTGTGAACTTCCGCGAGCGGCACATTCGAGTCCGCAGACCAGACGGTTTGGCGGACTTCATTCAAGAAAGCCTGCGAGCCGGCGCGCGGGCTGCGTATTACGAACGCGATACCGCGGCGCAGGGTTTCTTTCTCGCCCTCGAAGCGGTCCATCATGACGGGCCAGTAGACAGAGGTGGGCGCTGCCTTGTTCACGCCGTCATCGTGCACATCCCCGACGACGCCAATGATTTCGCGCCAGTCGTCGGTGGTGCCAACTCGGATTCGCTTACCGAGCGCGTTTCGAGCGTCATGCCAATACTCCCGGGCGAAATTTTCGGAAATGATCGCGACTGGTAATTCTTGGTAGGTATCCATCCACGTCAGATCACGTCCGGCAACGAGCGGCGTGCCCAACGTCGCGAAGAATCCGGGCGAAATGAATTTGAAGCGCCGGACCGGCGGCAGTTCGCCTTCCGCGTATGCGCGGTCTTCCGCGAAAAGCACATCGTTCGAACTGTTTCCGTCCATCGGAATGGAGGTGGAGAAGCTGACCGAGGACACGCCTGGAATCGCCGCGAGCTTGTTCAAAAGTTCCTGATCCATGCGAACGAGACGCTCGCGATCGGAATCCGGCACCTGCGTTTCCGGGACGTAGAAACGAAACGTTTGCACGGCGTCCGGCCCGACAAATCCCGGCGGAACGTGCATAAGAGCGCGAAACGTGCGAATCATCAGCCCGGAGCAAATCAACAAGACGAGCGCCAGCGCGACCTGCACGACGATCAGAGTGTTTCGCGCGCGATGTTGCTGGCGGCTTTGGCTGAGCGTGCGTCCTCCCTCGCGGAGGCCGGTGTTCAAATGCGCGCCGGTATACTTGAGGACTGGAATCGAGCCGAACAGCAAACTGGAAAAAAACGCGATCGCGAGCGTAAACAAAAGCACCGGCATATCGATCCCGATTTCGTGGAGGCGTGGAAGGCCCGTGGGCGCCATCGCAACAAGTATTCGCAACGCTCCATAGGCGAGCGCCAATCCGAGCAGGCTTCCCATCAGGCCGAGAACCGTGCTCTCGAACATCAGTTCCCCTGCAATGCGTTTCCATCCCGCGCCCAGAGCCCCGCGAATGGCCAATTCCTGGCGGCGTCCTTCGACGCGCACAAGCAGCAGGTTCGCCACGTTCGCACAAGCGATCAACAGAACCATGGCGATCGAGCCCATCAGAACCCACAAAACGTTGCCCACATCACCGACGACGTCCTGCTTCAGTGGCCGCAGGTTGGGCGCGATTTGCGCTTTTTCGAAGAGCTTCACGCTGAAGCCTTCCGGCGGAGGAAAGCTTCGATTGGTGATGAGAAGCAGGCGCGCCACGTCCGCGCTGGCTTGCGCCATAGTCACGCCGGGCTTGAGACGCGCAAGTCCTTGATAGCTGTAGTTGCCGAGCTTTACTTTGTTGCGATCAAGCCTGAAGGGCACGATAAGCGACAGATCATCGTAGTCGAGAAAATGAAAGTCTCGCGGCAATACCCCGATGATCTCGCGCGGCTTTCCGTCGAGCGTGATGGAGCGCCCGATCACTGAAGTGTCCCCGCCGAATTTCTGGCGCCAGTATCCATAGGTCAGCACGACGGTTTCCGGAGAGCCCGGGGAATCGTCTTCGCGTGTGAATAATCGTCCCAGAGCGGGCGTTACGCCAAGAATCGGTAGCGTGCCATCGGTGACGTCGAGCCCCCGTACCTGCTCGGGTTCTCCGGCGCCCGTGACGCTAAGCGAATCGCCTGTGTACATCCCAATATCCTGGAAAGTGGTGCTTTGTTCGCGATCGATGAAATAATTCGAAGGCGACATGTTCAATTCCTTGATGCCGACGCCCGGCGCCGTGTGCCACACGCCGATTAACTGCTCCGGGTGGGGATAGGGCAGCGGTTTCAGAAGCACGCCTTCGAGGACGCTGAAGATCACCGTGTTCGCGCCCACGCCCACCGCCAGCGTAATCAAAGTGATCGCCGCAAAGACCGGCGTCCGGCTAAGCCAGCGCAGCACTTGTCTGAGTTGATCGTTGAACATTGCCATGCGCCAAACCTCCCGGGCGGACAAACTGCGTTCGCAGTCGCACTCGCGTCAGCTCCAGAATGGCCAACGCGGGCGTAACGCGTGCGACGCCAACCTGCATCAGTTGATACGCAGCCGAGCGGTGAAAAGTTTAATTTGCTTCTGTAGGAATGCCTCGGAGTCCCAGCGTCCAATATCTGAGGCTAAACTCCATCAATCACGAGGATTCGCGCGGCCAGGTTGTGCCTAGCGGTTCCGAAGGACTTTCCGCAACGACTGGCGCACTTCCAAGCCGCCATCGTAGTCGATGAATCCCTGTTTTCTGAACCGATTCATGAACAGATTGATCCGTGGGCGGGTAGTTCCAACCATCTCGGCCAGAACTTGGTGATTAAGAATAGGTATCTCAACGAAGGCCGGGCCTTTCTCATCCAGGTGCGCCAAGCGCAGCAGCACGCGCGCGAGCCGTTGTTCGGCGGAAGATGTCAGCAAGTCCGCGACGTGATCCTGATACTTCTTGATGCTGGACAGCAGATAAGCCACCAGGGAATTTGACGCCTTATTCCTTTTGCGCAGTATATCGAGCATCTTTCCTTTTTGGATGATGCGTATGGAACTCGCGGTCAATGCGACGGCGGTGGACACGCGCAGGGGATAGCCTGCCAGGCAAAGCTCGCCAAAAAAATCATTCACGCCGAGGATCGCGGTAACGGCCGAAGGCTGATGTTTCGTTCGGGTGGTGAGCCGCACCCCTCCTGCTTGAATGTAAAAAAGCGTGTATGCGGGCGCGCCTTGCATGTAGATGTTTTGTTTGTTCCGATAGCGCGAGACCTTGCCGCCCAGGCTGGCTCCTGAAGAGAAACCTCTGAGGTGAGAATTCATCCGGTTCATGCCTTTCGTAATTCGGCCCACTCTCGTAGGCGCTATGTTTGCCTATGATTTTGACCCGGCTGTCTTTCCGGATTCCCAATGAGCTTCCAGCGACATCTGGTAAGCCTTATTGGCGCGTTCGAGCGCGTGTTTGGAAAGTTCGTGTCCGGTCTCGTGATCTTCTTTGCCGTGGTGCACGGACGCGGTGCGGTGCGCCTGCGCGGCCAGTTCGTGTAATTCGGCAGCTCTTTGATGCGAAACGGTTGGCATTGTGTTTACCCCCTTTACTACCGCCATATCCTAGAATCGATGCATTTACTAAAACTGTTCAATTTTGAACACATACCCGAAGGCTATACATTTTTTTAATGTGAATGAATAGAGCTATCGCGTGGAGGTAGGACGGATTCCCGTTCAGGCGAAAATCTGCTTTCTTGCAAACTAGATCATGGGAAGCGGCGGTTCGAGCGCACATCTTTGAACTGGCCCACTCCGGCGTATCCCCGAATTGCCTTGATGATCCGCTTCTTTTTCGAGCTTGATTGCGATTGCGGCCAGGCAGTGTGCCCGCTCAATTAATTGAAGTTCTCTGGCAGAGGGCTTTCGTGAAACGCTGCTGTACATCTCGAGGCATCCAAGCACTTCGTCATTGTCGGCGACAACGGGCTCAGAATGGAAAATGAACAACCCAAAAAGCGCTGCCTTCGTGCCGATTGCAGCGGCATCGCATGCATCGTCCGTCGCCAGAGAGATGAGCGAAATTATGCCCCCGATCTGACAATCGAGTGCGCTGCAGATTCCGTTCAGCACTTGCGGAAGCGGCGAACGGGCTGAAATCGATTGAAGGGGCTGTTCTTCCGCGCTCAACAAATATTGGATTTCGTCATCATAATCGCGATGCGTTTTACGCTCTTGTGACCTATTACGTGTGCCGGAATCATATTCATTCATTTGAGCCTGCCCTCTTTTCTACCCGTTTCCAGGTCAAATGGCCTGAAAATAATCTTGTTCAACTGGGCCGTGAGCTGGCTACAGCACAAATTGCCGTTGGGGCAAATGGCTAGATGTGAGAGAAAAGACCCGAGCACCGATAACCACGGTGGTAGCAGTCTCTCCCGTGGCTAAGAGTTCCATCTCGGAACACTTGACCCATGGTGAGTGTGACGCGAACGAACTGGAAGCGATGTTCGAAATGGCACACTTCCTTGGCGACGCGAATTCAGCCAGAACATCGCAAATCCTCGAGGCATTTTTGCAGAAGTTGCATGCGACGAGGGAGCTACACGCCCAAGATTCGCTTGCGACCTGCCTGCGCGCTCGAGTACCCTCGCCGCTCAATCACGTTTGAGCAAAAAAGAATGACTAGCGCATCAAGCCTGCGTGAGCTTTTCCGCTCATACTTCAAAACGGACGCGCAAATCTTTCGCGCGCCGGGACGAATTAACATGATCGGCGAGCACACCGACTACAACGACGGCTTCGTTATGCCTGCGGCCATCGGAGCTTACTGCTGGATTGCCGGGAGCGTGCGTGATGATCGAAGACTCCTCCTGCGCTCGGAGAATTTCGGCGAGACGGTTGAGTCAGATCTCGCCTCTCCGTCTCTGCGGCCGACGAAATCGTGGAGCGATTATCCGATTGGCATTGCCGTCATGCTCGAACGCGCCGGATTTAAAATTCGTGGCGCGAACCTGCTCATTCAGGGAGAAATCCCAATTGGCGCGGGACTCAGTTCCTCGGCGGCGATCGAAGTCGCTACGGCATATGCCTTGTTGAGCCTTTCGGGTCATGACGTGCACGGCGTATCTAACCCCAGCCGGGCAAAGATCGCGCGCATTTGTCAGCAAGCCGAAAATGATTTCGTCGGCATGCGATGCGGAATCATGGATCAGTTCGCGAGTCTGAATGGACGGGAACGGCACGCAATTCTGCTCGACTGCCGCTCGCTCGAATTTGAGCCGGTGCCGATTCCCAAGAATGTAGAGCTCGTGATCTGCAACACGATGGTGAAACACAGTCTGGCATCCGGCGAATATAATCGGCGCCGCGCCGATTGCGAGGAAGCCGTCGGACTTTTGTCTAGCGTGCGTCCCGGAATTCGCGCTTTGCGAGACGTCTCGCTGGAGCAGCTTGCCAGGCACAAGTCATTACTTCCGGAAGTCATTTATCGCCGCGCTCTGCACGTGATTTCGGAGAATACTCGTGTGATCGAATCAGGCGACGCCCTGAAACGTGGAGACGTCGCCACTTGCGGCCGATTAATGCGTGAATCGCACGACAGTCTCCGGGATCTTTACGAAGTGAGCTGCACCGAACTGGAATTGATGGTCGAGCTTGCGAACAAACAAAAAGGCACACTGGGCGCGCGTATGACCGGCGGCGGTTTTGGCGGCTGCACGATCAACCTCGTTGATTCCCGATTCACCGAGGGATTCCGCCAAGATATCGTGCGCGCTTATGAATATGCGACCAAACTGACGCCCGAGATTTACGTCTGGACCCCGGCCGGGCCCGCAGGGTCCGTCGCCGCTGAGCCTGTCAGCGATTGACGGAATGAGACCGTCCACGCGAGGATCGCACGAATGAACTGGAAGGATCTCAAGGACTCGCCTCACCGGCGTTTCAATCCGCTGACGCGCGATTGGATTCTCGTGTCTCCGCAGCGAGCCCAGCGCCCGTGGCAGGGCAAAGTTGAAAAAGTCGCCGAGCCGCCGAGCGTGCAATACGATCCAGATTGCTACCTCTGCCCGGGTAATCTGCGCGCTCGCGGACACCGCAATCCCGCGTATTCCGGCACCTTCGTGTTCGACAATGATTTTCCCGCGCTCGTGCCTGAAACGCCGCCGGCTATTGCAGACGTCGAAAATCTGATTCTCGCCCGATCCGAGCCGGGCGTGTGCCGCGTCGCATGCTTCTCGCCGCGCCACGATCTGACGCTATCGCGCATGAAGCCCGCGGAAATTGAGGCAGTCGTTCGAATGTGGATGGACCAGGCGCGGGGCCTTGCCGCGGTTCCATGGATTCGATACGTCCAGATTTTCGAAAACCGCGGTGCGCTGATGGGAGCCAGCAATCCACATCCGCATGGCCAGATCTGGACGAATTCGGAACTTCCCAATCTGCCGGCAAAAGAGCAAGCATCGCAGGAAGATTTTCTCGCGCGCGAAGGAAAGTGTCTCCTATGCCGTTACCTCGGGCTCGAAATGGAAAGCAATGAGCGCGTCGTTTGCGAAAACAATTCATTTTTCGCCGTCGTGCCATTCTGGGCGCTCTGGCCATTTGAAACGCTCGTACTCAGCCGGCGCCATCTGGGCGCCTTCGACGACTTGACGCCCGCCGAGCAAGTGGATCTCGCCGACATACTTCGGCGCGTGACGATTCGCTACGACAATCTCTTTGAAAATTCGTTCCCCTATTCGATGGGATTTCATCAGCGCCCAAGTGACGGGCAACCGCATCCCGAGTGGCATTTTCACGCGCACTATCTTCCACCGCTTTTGCGTTCTGCCACGGTGCAGAAATTCATGGTCGGCTACGAAATGCTTGCCACTCCGCAGCGCGACATCACTGCGGAAAGCGCCGCCGCGCGCCTGCGCGAAATGAGCGAAGTGCACTATCTTGATCGACCCGGCTAAAGAGGCTCCGGAAAAAGTCAAAATCGCCGTCATTCCGAGGAGCGCAGCAACGAGGAATCTCTCTTTTTGCGAGCATTTAAACCAAGAGGGTTCCCTCGCTTCGCTCGGGATGACGGCGCTTATTCTTTTTTCCGCAACCTGCAAAGGCATCGACAGAAGATCGCTTCGTGTAGAATTTATGCAACTAAGAGCTTTCGGAATAATCTAACTAATTCAGACGTCATGGCACTCAATCATTAGTGTGAGGAGGGCGTTCTTGAAGCTGATCACTCGAATCCTTACGTGCTCGCTCCTGGCATCCGCCGGAATGGCCGTTCTTGCGTTTCCCGGCCCGCAGGGCCCGGATGCCGCATTCCACAACGCGCCGGCTGCCGAGAAAAACCTGAAGAATCCTTACGAAGGTGCTCCTTCACCCAGAGCCAAATCAATGTATCAATTCCGCTGCGGCAAATGCCACGGCGACAACGGAGAGGGTTCGGGGAACATCCCCGCATTGGCCCACGGCCCGGTGCAATCTGCCACGGACGGAGAAATTTTCTGGTACGTCACCAAAGGCGATCAAGCAAACGGCATGCCTTCCTGGGCAGCCATCCCCAAGCAGCAAAGATGGCAAATCGTCGCGTACGTGAAAACCCTGGGCAGTTCGCAGGCGACGGCCAGTTCGAAAGCGCCGGAAAGCTCCAAGGCGCCAGAAAGTCCGTCCCCGGCTATCACGAATGCAGCCGATTTAAAGCTGCCCGCTCCTACTCCTCCTTTCACAGATTTCCGCTACGAGCAACCTGGAAAAATTCGAAAGATCACTGTAAGCGATCTTCCGGCGCCGTTCGCTACATCGTCGGCGGGCAACGCTCCGAAAGTTATCGCGCGCCCCAAGGACGCTTGGCCGCAAGTTCTGCCAGGCTTCAAAGTGGAGCTATACGCGACTGGACTCCACAATCCGCGCCTCATTCGGACCGCGCCCAACGGCGACGCTTTCGTCGCCGAGATGCAGCGGGGTGACATTCTGGTTTTTCGCGGGATCACTTCCGACGGCAAGCCGGCACAGACAAGTGTTTTCGCGTCAGGGTTGACAGAACCGTTCGGAATCAACTTCTACCCTCCGGGCCCAAATCCAACGTGGATCTACGTTGGAGACACGAATGCCGTCATGCGCTTTCCTTATCAGAATGGGGATCTGAAAGCGCGCGGCCCGGCGGAACACATTGTTGATTTGCCTTCGGGAGAAGGCCATTCGACGCGCGATATTCAATTCTCGTCCGACGGCAAGAAGATGTTCGTCTCCGTTGGCTCTGCGTCGAACATCAACGATCCCGATACTTCTCCTGATGAGAAAAATCGCGCCGATGTTCTCGAATTCAATCCCGACGGTTCACAAATGCGGATATACGCCTACGGCATTCGCAATTGTGTGGGGCTGGCTCGCCGGCCAAAAACAGATGAGTTGTGGTGCTCGACGAACGAACGCGACGCTTTGGGCGACAATCTCGTCCCGGATTACATCACGCACATAGAAGACGGCGGTTTTTACGGTTGGCCGTGGTGGTACATGGGCGGTCACCAGGATCCCCGGCATCAGGGCAAGCACCCCGAACTGGAGCATAAAGTCATCACGCCGGATGTCGTGCTCAATCCTCACAATGCTTCGCTGGAGATGACGTTTTACGACGGTTCACAATTCCCGGCGGAATATCGCGGCGATATCTTTGCATCCGAACACGGATCGTGGAATCGCTCGGTGCGCGTGGGATACGAGGTCATTCGCGTGCCTCTCCATCAGACAGGCCATGCAAGCGGCGAATACGAGGATTTTATGACCGGCTTCGTCGTGGACAACGGGCACGTTTGGGGACGCCCGGTCGGAATCACCGTCGCTTCCGATGGCTCGTTGCTGGTAACCGACGACGGCTCGAATTCGATCTGGCGGATTAGCTACGTAGGGAAGTGAACGCAAGTTGCGGGAAAAAGCATAAACGCCATCATCCCGAGGGATCCCTCTTGTTTTGAATGCTCGCAAAAAGAGGGATTCCTGCTCGCTTCGCTCCTCGGAATGTCAGCGACTTTGACTTTTTTCCGCAACCGCTAGAGCTTGTAGCCAATCTTGCGGACGAATTCGTGGCGCTGGGCCGCGTGCTCGGCGGTTTCGACGCCGTTCGGCGAGTTGCCGTCAATTACGCCCAGAACTCCGCGGCCATGCCCCGAGTCCGCGACGATCGCTTCGACGGCATTTGCCGTGGCGCAGAAAATCGAGCAGACTTCGAAGCAATCGCGCACCCGCCCGAGTATGTTGATCGGATAAGCCTCGCGAATCAGCAGAACGAAGACGTGGCCGGCCCCAATGGCCTCAGCATTCGAAATCGCAGAGCGGCGCAGTTCATCGTCGTTTGCTTCCACGCGAATCAAGCTCGGCCCAGAAGCCTCGCAGAACGCCACCGCGAACTTCGCCCCCGGCACCGTATTGACGATCACTTCGTAAATGTCCTCGGCCGTCTTAATAAAGTGCGCCTGTCCAAGAATGAGATTGGCGCCCTGCGGGATGTCGAGTCGCACGCTGTGAAATTCCATAAAGCCTCGCGGTAGGTAGATTTTTCCTGATTCGGCTTGCCCGTGTCGCGCGCTCTCAAGTCGCGTCTGGGAAGTCCATTATCGGCACCGGGTAACGAGGAGGCAAGCAGCGAAGTATCTGGCACGACACGTGCACTTGAATTTCGTCACTTCGCTGCAACTGGATGCATCCAAGTCTGTGTCGGACAGCGTACAAGAGTTAGACGAAGCTCGGTCGAGCAGAACGAGAAGAGAGCGAGTGGACGCAAATGCTTTCGAGGACGATCGAATCCGCAAAGAGAATCCTGAAAGTTGTGCTGGGATTCGCGCTCCTCGGCTTGGGTGTCGCGCTGATATTCACTCCGGGTCCTGGCTGGCTCACGATTTTGCTCGCACTGGGTATTCTTGCCGCTGAATTTGGATGGGCGCGGCGTCTCCTCGATCGCATGAAAGAAGAAGGAGCGCGCCTTCGCGCCCTTGTCACCCGCCGCGTACCCCGCGACGCCGACGCATAAATAAATCGCATCGGCCGCCTCAAATTCGACGTCGCCTGAAATTCGCACGGCCAGCAAGGTGATGTCATCCCGAGTCCCCGATTTTTGGTGGCGAGGGATCTGCATTTATTGAATATGTCGAAATCGTTTGCATCCGCGCAAGTCGTTCGTCGAATTTCTACATCGCTGTAACCAACCTTCAGCGGCGCCTTACTCCTCGTCGTGACCTCTGGTGTGAGCCAGTTTCTCGATCACTGAGAGATCCTCAAGCGTGGTCGTATCGCCCGAAACGCCGCCCTTTTGCGCCACTTCGCGAAGTAATCGGCGCATGATCTTGCCGCTGCGCGTCTTCGGCAGCAGATCCGCGAATCGCACTTCTGAAGGCCTCGCGATTGTGCCAATGGTCATCGCAATATGCTCGCCGAGAGCCGCGCGTAGCTCTCGCGAGGGATTCTGGCCGGATCGCAGCGTCACAAATGCGACGATTGCCTCGCCGCGAATTTCGTCAGGCTTCGCCACAACGGCTGCTTCCGCAACTGCCGGATGGCTAACGAGCGCGCTTTCGATTTCCATGGAACTGAGCCGGTGCCCCGCCACCTTAATCACATCATCCACGCGGCCCAGAACCCAGATGTAGTTGTCTTTGTCGCACTGCGCCGCGTCACCCGTGAAATAGACGCCGGGAATGCGGCTCCAGTAGTCGCGGCGGTAACGTTCATCATCGCCGTAAATCGTTCGCAGCATGGAAGGCCACGGCCGCTCGATGATCAGGTAACCGGTCTCGCCCGGCTTCACGGTTTCGCCTTGCATTGTCACGACGCGAGCCGCAACGCCGGGTAACGGCCGCGTCGCACAGCCGGGTTTTGTGGGAGTCGCGCCCGGCAACGGGCTAATCAAGATCGAGCCTGTTTCCGTCTGCCACCACGTGTCAACGATCGGGCAGCGCCCCTTGCCAATAACTTGCGAATACCATTTCCACGCAGCGGGATTGATCGGCTCGCCCACCGTCCCGAGAAGCCTGAGGCTGCTGATGTCGTGCTTATCAATCCATTCGTTGCCCCAGGCCATGAACGCGCGCACCGCCGTCGCGGAGCTGTAAAAAATTGTGACCTTGTAGCGCGCGACGATTTCCCAGAATCTATCCCGCCGTGGAAAATCGGGCGCGCCTTCGTACATCACAATGCTTGCTCCGTTTGCAAGCGGCCCGTAGACCATGTAGCTGTGGCCCGTGACCCAGCCGATGTCGGCAGTGCACCAGTAAATATCGTCGTCGCGAAGATCGAACACCAGCCGCGTGCTCCACTGGCACTGAAGCAGGTAGCCTGCCGACGTGTGCATCACGCCTTTTGGTTTTCCCGTCGTGCCGCTGGTGTAGAGAATGAAGAGCGGCTGCTCGGAATCGAATGCCACGGCCGGGCATTCTTTCGATGCTTTCTCGACGAGTTCGTGCCACCACAGATCGCGCCCTTCTTTCCAGTCGACTTTCCCATTCGTGCGGCGCACTACGATCGACTTCTCCACGGTCGGACAATTCAGCAGCGCGGCATCTGCCATTTCTTTCAGCGGAATCACTTTGCCGCGGCGGTAGCCGCCATCGGCAGTGATGAGAATTTTCGATTTCGAATCAGCGATGCGGTCCGCGATCGCGATCGCGCTGAAACCCCCGAATATGACGGAATGCACCGCTCCGATCCGAGCGCATGCCAGCATCGCTATCGGCAATTCCGGAATCATCGGCATGTAGATCGTCACGGAATCGCCGGCCTTCACGCCGAGTCCTGAAAGCACGTTCGCGAATTTGCACACGCACTCCTGCAGTTCGGTGTATGTGAGCTGAAGCGTCGCGCCGTCCTCTGCTTCCCAAAGTAAGGCCGGCTTGTTTCCGTTTTCTTCGAGATGCCGGTCGAGACAGTTATCGGAAACGTTCAGCTTTCCGCCCACGAACCATTTGGCGTGCGGCATATCCCATTCGAGGATTTTCTTCGGCGGCTCGAACCAATGCAGCATCTTCGCCTGCTCGCCCCAAAAGCCTTCCGGATCGCGCTCGGCGTGCGCGCGCATCTCTTCGTATTCTTCCATCGACCGAACGTGCGCGCGTTTGCTGAACTCTTCCGGCGGCGGAATCGGCGGTTCGTTCAGCACTTGCGGGTCAAATTCTTGCATTCCGTCTCCTTAGAGGGACAGCCGCCTCGTACCGCCGGCGTCTCGCCGGCTCTTCGCCTTTACTCGTCGCGCGGACAGCGTCGGAAACTCAGCGCGCGCAGCCCTAAAGTACGAGACGCGCGCCGCACGGTCAAGCCCGTAAGCCGCGGCGTTTCGGCCCGTCCGCATTTGGCGTTCCCGGTTAGTTGTGGTTTGATTCGAGCGATGGACGAGAACTCCTTATCCCAACTGCTCCGCGCCGAGGGTTTCGTGAACGCCTATGTCTGGCAGGACGATCCGGACGCTTTTCACCCCGATCACACCCATGTGGGCGATTCCGCCCACATTATCCTGGCCGGGGAAATGTCGTTGACAATAAATGGCCAAACACGAACCTATCGTTCGGGCGAACGCTGCGACGTCGCCGCTGGAACTACCCATTCTGCCCGAATCGGCCTTCGGGGCTGCCGCTACCTGATCGGTGAAAAGTAACCCTTTTGGCGGCTTCAGATACCCTTCATAATTCTGGAACTTCCCGGCGGTCTGGACGGAATACGTAACGAGAGGCCGTTCAGATCGTCATATTGGATATAGATGGTTCGGCTCAGCGGACACTCCGAAGACGATCTGGTGCGGCGATTGCTCGCCGGCGATGAAGGTGCCTTTGTGTTCGTTTACCGGCGTTGGCAGGCCCCGATTTACCGTTTCGCGCTCCATATGAGCGGCAACACATCAGTCGCGGAGGATGTCACGCAAGAAGTCTTTATGACGCTGATTCGAGAGGGCGGCCGGTTCGATCCCGCACTCGGCAGCCTGTCCGGCTACCTTTTCGGAATCGCCAGAAATCACGTCCGCAAGCGTTACGACCGCGATCGATTTCTCGTGCCGTTCATCGAGAATTCCAGAGATGACGGCCGCTCGAACGGGCACGCAGGCCGCAACGGCATGCATCCGAGCATCGTTGTCGCGCCCGTGGATCTTGGCCGCGGCGAAACAATCGCGATGGTGCGGGATGCTGTATTGAGCCTGCCGGGTCATTACCGTGAAGTGGTTGTGTTGTGTGACTTGCAGGAGATGAGTTACGAAGAAGCTGCATTGGTTCTTGCGTGCGCGGTTGGCACCGTGCGCTCGCGCCTGCATCGCGCTCGCACCCTTCTTACGGAAAAGTTGAGCGACCTTCAATCGCCCGAATCGAAATCCGCAGCCGGCGGCATGAGGCAATGAAGGCCGATTTATGAATTGCGTTCAATTCCAGGAAATTGTTCACGATCTCGCAAGAGATGCCGGGCTCGATCAGTCCGCGCGGCGGGATGCGCTCGCCCACGCTGATTCGTGCCCTCGCTGCGACGAACTGCTGGCTGAAGCCCAATCGTTGACCACCGCACTACGCTCTCTAGCTGCGAAGGACGGTACGCTCGGCGCGAGTGAAAGAGTCGAAGTCGCGCTGATCGGAGCGTTCCGTCAGCAAAGTGGCCCGGCCGTGCATTCGAACCGGCCGTGGCAATGGGGCCTGGCAAGCGTCGCAGGCCTCGCGGCCTTGGTGTTGTTGTCTGTACTCGTGCTGCGCCATCCCGTGGTGAGTCCGCCAACTCACGGGAATGGCGCCAGCGCGACGCCTTCGACTGCGGCAGTAGCGCCTGAATCGGCTGCTGTGTCGCAGCTACCCGACGCGTCAGTCGAATCTGCAGCTAACGCCAATTCAAATTTTGCTGATGCAGACACCGAATATGCGTCAGCTTTTGTAGCTCTTCCTTTTAATGGCGAGACCGCGCCCGTGGGAGATGAAGTGGTCGTTCGAGAGTCTTTGTCGCCGGCGGCGCTGGCGAATTTGGGTTTGCCGGTGAGCGAGGCAAACGCAGGCGAAAATGTTCTGGCGGATTTCGTTGTTGACGAAGATGGCACGCCGCGAGCGGTGCGCCTCGTCGAGTAGCGAATTGGTAGACGAGTTTACAGCACGAGTTTTAAGACACGAGTTGAATTGATCCCGGAGGAACGCAGATGAAGAAGCACCTAGGAATATTGGTAACAGGCATGAGCGCTCTGATTCTCACCGCAGGGCTTGCCGCCTACGCGCAGGAGGGCCCGCCGCCGGGACCCCCTCGCGGCGAAGGAATCATGGGCTTCGAACCTGGCTTTGGGCACGGCCCCGTTGTGAAGGGTGTGCCATTCTCGGCGCAGACGACTGCCGAAACCGTCGGTGTGCTGCAAGACGGTACGCATATTGACCGGAAGACTACTGGTACGTTCGCTCGCGACAGCCAGGGGCGCACGCGCCGCGAAGAAACTCTGCCTCCAATCGCTCAGGCCGGGGAATCCGGCACGGCGCCGCACGTCGTATTCATTCAGGATCCAGTCGCGGGAACGCACACTATGCTCGAGCCCGATAAGAAGATTGCTCGTACGGAGACGGCTCACGGCCATGGGCATGAGGGCGGTCCTAACGCCATGGCCCAGAAACATGGTCCGCGCGCAGACGCAGCGAATGTGACCTCCGAGCAGCTCGGCACGCAGACAATCAACGGCGTTGCGGCGACCGGCACACGCACCACGCGCACGATCCCGGTGGGCGCGATCGGCAACGACAAGCCAATTCAGATGGTGACCGAAAAGTGGTACTCGGCCGATCTGCAAACGGACGTGATGACCAAGCACACCAATCCGCTGATGGGCACCACAACCATTCAGCTCACGAATGTTTCCCGCGAGGAACCTGCGGCAGCGCTATTCCAGGTGCCTTCGGATTACACGGTGAAAGCAGGTCATGGCAGAGGCGGATTCGGACAGCCGGCAGCACCACCCCCACCGCCGTCTGAGCAGCAGTAAACAGTTTACCCCCCGGGCACCGTCTCAGTGCCCGAACCCCCAACGGGCGGAGAGTGGCATCTCCGCCCGTTTTATTTTTGGCGTCGGCAAAAATCGAATTTTTGGCGAGGAATGTCAGTTGCTCGCGAGGGCGCGGTCCAGAAGTTCGACCACGTGGAGAACTTCCTGGCCGGTATTGAATTTCGCAGCGCCTGCACGAAGTTGCAGAATGCATCCCGGATTCGCGGTGACGATCGCGTCCGCTTGTGTTCCGCGCGCCAGTCGCATTTTTTCTTCAAGGAGCGACATCGAAGCTGAAGTTTGCGTCACGTTGTATACGCCCGCGGAGCCACAGCAATGGTCGGCCAAGGGCATTTCCACGAGTTCAACGCCTGGCACCGAGCGCACCAGCCTTCGCGGTGCTTCGCGAATTTTCTGCCCGTGAACGAGATGGCAGGAATCCTGCAAAGTCACGCGCAGCGGCACCAGCCGCGTCGGCCTCATCGAGGCCGTGATGCCCAGTTCATCGAGGAATTCCGTGATGTCGCGGACTTTCCGCGAAAACAGGTCAGCTTGGGCCAGCTCATCGCCAGGCATCGGGAAAAGTTGCTGATATTCTTTAAGTGTCGAGCCGCATCCCGCAGCATTGGTTATAACGGCGTCAACATTGTTGACATCAAACGCTCGGAAATTGGCCATGGCTAGGCCGCGCGCGACGTCACGCATACCCGCGTGAGCCGCTAAAGCTCCGCAACACACTTGATCTTTTGGCACGATGACTTCACATCCGTTGGCCTGCAACACTCGAATCGTCGCATCGTTCAGCGCCGTAAACGTGACTCGCGCAATGCATCCTGCAAAGAACGCGACGCGCGCCCGCTTCTTTCCTTGTGCCGGGAATATGCCGCCGAGCTGTGAATCGAAAAACTTGCTGTCAATACGCGGGAGAAGCGTGAGGCGTTCTTCCATGCCGAAGGCGCGGGCGATTCCAAGTTTCCGAGTCAGCGACTCGAGCCCTGAAGTTTGAAAAAATCGCGTGAGCCGCGCGAGGCCAGCAATTCGCCTGGGATAGGGCAATAGCGAGCGATAGACAAGGCTTCGGAGCATGCGCGATCCGAGCGCCCGCGAATGTTTTTGCTCGATCTGCCCGCGCGCCAATTCGATGAGCTTCCCGTATTCCACGCCCGACGGGCACACGGTTTCGCACGCGCGACAATCGAGGCAGCGATCCATGTGCGTGATGAATCCGTCGCCGATCTCGAGTTTGCCCTCATCCACAAGGGCCATCTGCCGGATTCGACCGCGCGGCGAGTCGGCCTCCTTGCCCCACAGCCGGTACGTCGGGCAATGATTCAGGCAAAGGCCGCAATGAACGCAGCGCGAGTAATCTTCGTATGCAGGTTTTTCAATCGCAGTGAATCCACTTTGCGCCGTGGCGGAGATCGCCACTGCATCGGCGTGAATTTGTGCCGAGTCCGTGGACATTCGCCTACAGGCCTCCTGCAAAGCGGCCCGGCGCAAAAATGCCACACGGATCGAAAACCGTCTTCAATTTCTTCATTTGCGCAAAATCCGCGCGCTCTGGTCCCCAAACCGCAAGCGATGATTTCCATTTCGCCGGGCACCATGGGATTGTCGAGTTCCCGCCGAGTTCGGAGCAGGCCGCAGCGATTCGCCCCGTCGCGCTGGAAATTTTGGTGCGCGAATCTTCGCCGGCGTCCGGCGGGAGCACGGCGAAATAGACGACACCGACTCCGCGCGCAAGCGCAACACATCGAAGGCCAACGTTTTCGCCCTCTACCGCGGCACGCTCCAGCATTTCGGCAATCCGCGTAGGCAGAACGCTCAACTTCATGATCGTAGTCGCCGGCGACGATGCGAGTGCAATCGGAACGAATTCCCGCTTCCGGCCCCACACGGCCTGGAGATCATCCGAGAGAACGGCGGCATCGTTCGCACCGGCCTCACCCGCCATCCGCCGCAAATCCATCTCGTACCTCGCAAGCACGCGGTCACTTCCCGCGTAGCCTGTCGTCAATGCCCACTTCGCACTCGGAAGAGGATTTGGACGCAGCGCAGCGGGGTCGATGCGCGCGGCAGCATCGCTGTAGAAAAGTTCGGCAACTCCGGGACTCAGAATCTCAATCGTCGAGGGAGCAAGCGCCGACCGCGCGATGCGATGCCGGAAGTCAAGCGCCGCTTCCGCGGTATCAAATGTCGCCACGAATCCGCGGCTGGCCGCCGGCAGCGGAAATGTTCGGAAATTAATCTTTGTGATGATGCCAAGCGTCCCGAGCGCTCCGATCATGAGTTTGTGCAGATCGTAGCCGGTGACATTTTTCACCACGCGCCCGCCGCTCTTCGTCAGATTTCCCTCGCCGGTCACGAATTCCATCCCAAGCACGTAATCACGCGCCGTTCCGAAAAGCTGCTGCAGTGGAGTGTCCACGCCCGTCGCAATCGTTCCGCCAATCGTCGTGCGGTCGAAGAAGGGAACTCCAAGCGGAAGAAACTGGCGCTGCTCCTCCAGCATGCTCGCCAATTTATGCAGCGGAATTCCGGCTTCGACGCCCAGCGTCAGATCTCCGGGGTCGTAGGCGACGATACGGTCGAGCCGCGTCATATCAATGGCCACGTCATATCGCGCGGGCGGCATTCCGATTCCGAGCTTAGAGCGCGAACCCGTCGCAATCACCGCTAGATTTTCAGCCGCGGCGAGCCGAACAAGATCCGCCACTTCCTGCGCCGACCCCGGCCGCGTGACCGCCGCAGGCGCAACTCCGTCAATTTCGAACGACGAGAGAATTTCAGGATCGAGCGCGACGTGATCAGGCCCGACAATATCGGCGAAGCGCGTCTCCGAAATTTTTGCCGAAGCGCTCATCGAGCCATCGTGCCCGCAAGCGGCAAGGGTCGAACGCGTATCTCGCCGCACCCTTTGCTCGTCGGGAAAATTTTCCCGGGATTCAGCAGACCTTTGGGATTGAACGCATCGCGCACCCCGCGCATCAGATCGAGCTCAATTTCGGTGAAGAGCAGCGGCATTAGGTGATCCTTCTCCATTCCGACGCCATGCTCCCCGGTAATCGCTCCGCCCATCTCAATGCAAAACTGAATAATTTCGCCCGCCGTCGTAACGACGCGTTTGAATTCCGCTTCATTCCGCGCGTCAAACAAAATAATCGGGTGCAGATTGCCGTCGCCGGCATGAAAAATGTTGCCGATCTCGAATCCGTTCTTCCGGCCGATCTCCGTGATGCGCCGCAGCGTCGCGGGCAATTTCGTGCGCGGAATCACGCCGTCCTGAACGTAGTACGTCGGGCAAATTCTACCGATCGCGCCGAACGCATTCTTCCGCCCTTTCCACAAGAGGTCGCGCTCTTGTGCGTCGCGCGCCACCCGAACTTCGCGCGCGTGGTGCATGCGGCAGACTTCGGCAACGCTTTCCGCCTGCTCTTCGACAGCTTCGCGCAAACCATCGACTTCGAGCAGCAGCACGGCCGCGCTATCGAGAGGGAAGCCAGCTTGAACGTAAGCTTCTACCGCGCGCAGCGTCCAGCCGTCCATCATCTCGCACGCAGCCGGAGTGATGCCGCGCGACGTGATGTCCACCACGGTCTCGGTCGCATCGTCGATCGAGTCAAACACCGCAAGCAGCGTCTTAATCGTTTCCGGAAGCGGCGTCAGCTTCACGGTAATTTCAGTAACGAGAGCGAGCGTGCCTTCCGATCCGACGAAAAGCCCAGTCAGGTCGTAACCTGTTGCATCGAGCGCCGAACTGCCAATCTGCACGGCTTCGCCGGTGGGCAGCACAAGCTTAAGTCCCAGAACGTGATTCGTCGTCACGCCATAAGCCAGCGTATGCGGCCCGCCCGCGGTTTCCGCGACGTTGCCGCCGATCGTGCACGCCTTCTGGCTCGAAGGATCGGGCGCATAGTGCAGGCCCGCATGTTCCACCGCGCGCGAGAGATCGAGATTTACGACGCCGGGCTGCACAACGGCTCGGCGATTTTCGATATCAATTCCGAGAATTTGATTCATGCGCGAGAAGACGACGAGAATTCCGCCGTGCCGCGCGAGCGCTCCACCCGAAAGGCCTGTCCCCGCGCCGCGGCCAACGAGTGGGACCTCATGGTGATTCGAAAGCTCAACGATCCGGACAACATCTTCGGTCGAGCGCGGAAATACCACGCATTCAGGCCGAGCGACTTCCACAGAGCCATCGTATTCGTAGAGGAGCAAATCCTCGCGGCTCGAAAGGACGCCATCATTTCCCAGAAGTTGCTCGAGTGAGCGGATGAGATCGCGATTCATGGATCGAATGCCTGCTGGGGAAGCCCTCGATTCACTATAGTCGCGGCCTTCAAGCACAGTCAACGCGCATGAAACGCTTGTGTTTCGCATTATTTTCTATGCGACGTTTGGCGGCAGGCTTCACCTTTTGGATGATCGCGCTGCCGCTCAGCAGCCGTGTATACTGTTCGCGCTTCGCAGGAAAATCTCCGCAATGGAGTGAATCGTGGACCGGCCAAGAATCCTCGCGACAAATGCGCTCTTCGAGGCAGCGCAGAAATTACTCAACGCGCGTTGCGACGTCGAGTATTGGACAACTCCCGGAAGCATTCCGCGCGAGGAACTTCTTAAACGCATCGGCGACAAAGATGGTCTCGTCTGCCAGCTCACCGACAAAGTGAACCAGGAACTGCTCTCCGCCGCGCCGAAATTGCGAATCGCGGCGACCGTTTCCGTCGGCTACGACAATATCGATGTGCTGGCTTGCACGAGGCGCGGCGTCGTTGCGACCAACACTCCTGACGTGCTCGACGATACGACCGCCGATTTTGCCTGGGCCTTACTCATGGCCGTCGCGCGCCGGCTGGTTGAAGGCGACGCGATGATCCGCGCAGGGCAATGGACCGGCTGGAATCTCGATCAATTCCGCGGTACGGACGTGTGGGGCAAAACGCTCGGCATACTTGGATTCGGCCGCATCGGACAAACTGTCGCGCGCCGCTCTCAGGGATTTCGGATGCGGGTTATCTATTTCAATCGCTCGCGCGTGTCTCCCGAGATCGAGAAGGAACTTAACGCCGAGTACGTTGATCTCGATACGCTATTCGCGCAATCTGACTTTCTTTCGCTGCACGTTCCTCTTACTGAGGACACACGCCATCTCATCAATGCCGGCAATTTGCAGAAGATGAAGCGCACCGCTTTCCTGATCAACACTTCGCGCGGTCCCGTGGTGGACGAGGCTGCGCTGGCAAGCGCGCTACAGGTGGGCACGATTGCGGGCGCGGCACTCGACGTCTACGAGCACGAACCTCAGGTTAGCCCGGCGTTGATCGCGCTCAAGAACACCGTTCTCGAGCCGCATCTCGGCAGCAATTCGCTCGAAACGCGCACGAAAATGGCGGTGATGGCAGCTACGAACGTCGCCGAATTTTTCGAGGGCCGCCAGCCGCCGAACGCGCTCAATCCTGAAGCTCTCGGCAAATGAAGCCTTCGGCAAATAAATTCGCGTGAAGGAAATCGCACAGCGCATTTTCCGCAACACACTCGCCGCCGTGGATGTCCGTGTGGCATTGGAATACAAGCTCGAACGCCACGGGACGTTTATTCACGCCGCCGGACAGCACATTGATCTTCGGCAATACCGCGAGATCCTGGCTGTCGCCGTCGGTAAGGCTGCCTTCGCGATGGCCGAAGGTCTCGACGCGGTGCTCGCGCCCGATTTTCGCGCGCGAGGCGTCCTTGCGATTCCGTCGCCTCCGGCGCGCGCGCTGCCTGGCTGGGAAATTCTCGTATCCGGCCATCCGGTTCCAACAGCCGCCAGCTTGGCCGCAGGCGAAGCAATACTCAAACTTCTCAAGCAAACGACCGACCACACTCTTATCTTTTTTCTTCTTTCGGGCGGAGGCTCCTCGCTGGTGGAATGTCCTCTCGATCCTAAAATCTCGCTCGCTGACTTTCAGCAGATGCATCACGTTCTCGTCACTTGTGGCGCGCCCATCGAGGAAATCAACGCGATTCGGAAGCATCTTTCCGCAACGAAAGGGGGACGGCTTGCGCTCGCTGCACCCGATGCCATGAAGATCACTCTCGGCATCACCGACGTACCCGAAGGCCACGAGTCCGCGCTGGCGTCCGGGCCGACGCTGCCTGATCCGACGACAATTTCCGATGTCGAGCGCATCGTCGCGCGCTATAGCCTCGCCGAAAAACTACCCGCGAGCATTCGCGCCATAATCGAGTCTCGCTCGCTCGTCGAAACTCCAAAGCTAGGAGATCCCGCTTTTAGGCGCGCGCATTTCGCGCTACTCCTCGGCATGCACGATCTCATTCATCACGCGCACTATGCCGCCAAGGCCGAGGGCTTCCAGTGTGTTTGCGACTATTCAACGGATAACTGGCCGATTGAGCGCGCCGCGGATCATCTGCTTGCGCTGCTTGAATCTCTACGGAGCGAAAATCCGGGGAAGCGCGTTGCGGTGATTGCCGATGGGGAGGTCTCGAGTCCGGTTACTGGCGACGGAATCGGCGGGCGCAATTCCGCGTTCGTCCTGGCGTGCGTTTCAAGAATTGCGTCCCGAAAAATCGCAGTGCTTAGCGCGGGAACCGATGGCGTGGACGGCAATAGCCCCGCAGCGGGCGCGGTCGCCGATGGCGAGACGCTGGCGCGCGCCGGAGCGATTATGCTCAACCCCGACGACTATTTCCGCCGCAGCGACTCGTTCACGTTTTTTGAGCGCTTTGGCGACGCTGTGCTCACAGGGCCGACGGGAAACAATCTCCGCGACCTGCGACTACTCCTGGCATGGTAAACAGGCGTGGTAACCCGGCAGGCCTGCCGGTGGGGCGCGACGAACGGTCAGCGTGCTGCCTGCGTTTCATTTCTTTCCGCTGCCGATCTGAGACTCTATTTTCTGCAAACGCGAATTCACTTCATCGAGCTGCTTCTGAATTCGCTCTAGCGTCTTCGCCGTGTCTCCGCCTGAATCGGATGCACTCGGCTGCGAATCCGAACTGCCGCCCGGCCGTCCGCCCGGGCCGCCATTTCCGCTGCCGGCAGCCCGAATCGCCTGAATCTGACCCTGAATCATTGAGCCGCCGAAACCGCCTGCCTTCGCCAGTTCTTCCAGTGTTGGAATCGCAGCGGGGTCGCCTCGGCGGCCCAGTGCAAGCACGGCAGGGAATCGAACGTCGCGGTGTCCCTCTTCCGCGTAAGAGATAAGCGCCTTCGTAATTTCCTTATTGCCCTTGTCGAGCAGGCCAAGGCTGCTGATGGCTGCTGCGCGTGACGTGAGCGGCTTGCCGTCCGCGGACCACTCCAATACGAGCGGCGCCGCTTTGTCATCGCCGAGATCGCCGAATGCGCGAAGAGCGCCACGCCGCAAAATATCGTCCGGAGAATCGGATTTTACCGCAGCGGTCAGGACGTCGAGCGCGTTCGGCGCTTTCGAATCCGCGAGCGACTGCAATGCCGCAGCTCGCACGCGGTATGCGGGATCCGTCCCCGCAATCTTCGCGAGCTCGGCTCCTAGTGACGCATCTTTGAACTTCCCGAGTTGCGTCACCGCAACTTCCCGCACCCAGGGCTTGTCGTTCGCGAGAGCAGCTTCGACTTCTTTTTCCGCCGCGGAATTACCGATTTTACCAAGCGAGCGCAGCGATTCGTTGCGCACCCCCCAGAATGGATCGTTCGCCGCCGCGGTGCCGAGCGCGCGCACAATGTCGTCATTCTCCCCCACGTCTCCGAGCGCGCTCGCGGCCTCGGCGCGGTCGGGCACAGTTTCGGCATTCTTGAGTTCGAAGATCAGCGCGCCCGGATCGCGCTTGAAATCGAGAGTTTTCAGAATCTTGTTGCCGGCGTCGAAGATCACCATCAGCGGCGCGCCGTCGAGCGTGAATGAAAACGTTTCGTCAGCCTTGCTCACGTCAATCGGAAAAGTCTTGCGACCCGCAGCCGTTGCGACTTCGACGTCAATCGGAACATGGAATAGTCCGACGTAATTCTCGACTTTCTGCGTCTGCTTCACTTCGAGCTGAAGCTGTTTCGCCGCATCGTCGTACTTTTGCGTGACTTCGAATTTTGGCGCGCCCGCGCCGTAAACCCACTGCCGGAAGAATTCGTCCACGCTCACGGAAGTATCCTGCTCAATCGCTTTGATCAAATCAGCAGTGACTACGTTCTGACCGCGATTTGTTTCGAGATAATGGTGTAGCGCGTGGAAAAACGCATCGTCACCCAATTTTTCACGCAGCATCCGCAAGACGAGGCCGCCTTTGCCGTAGATGTTGCCGCTATTCTCGATCTGGTTCGTGATGTCGTAACTCACGATCGGATTCGGAAACAGCCGCTTCTGCGCCGCCCAGCGATTCGAGTCCGTCCAGAATTCGTACTCGGCATCGTCCTTGCCGAAACCGGCTTCCGTCCAGTAGTGCTCCATGTAAGTCGCGAAACCTTCGTTCAACCAGATGTCCGCCCAATCACGGCAAGTCACTAGATCGCCGAACCACTGGTGCGCCAGTTCGTGCGAATCGAGGCTGTCGGCGCCTTGAAGCGTCTCCGCGGCTAGCGCCGGATTCACCAGTGCCCGCGCCGTCAACGTCGTAGCGCTCGTATTTTCCATTCCACCGACGACGAATTCGTCCACCGACGTCTGCGCGTATTTCGCCCACGGATAGCGCACCCCGAGGCGATCGGAAAACGCATCGAGCATCTTTTTCGTGCGCTCGAACGTCGTGTCAATTTTTGATTCCTGGCCTTTCGGCACAACGTATTCCACCGGCATCCCGCGCCACGTCTCCTTCCGCTCGACAAATTCTCCGGCCACCACCGAAATCAAGTAAGTCGAAAGCGGCTCCGTCTGCTTCCAGTCCCAAGTCTTCGTACCGTCGGCTTCGGTCTTCACGCCGGCAAGCCTGCCGTTCGAAATCGTGAGCCAGTTTGCCGGCACGGTCACCAGCATTTCCGAAGTCGTGCGGTCGTTGGGATAGTCGTAGATGGGAATGTAATAGCGCGTGTCTTCGGATTCGCCCTGCGACCAGATCTCCCGCGGCCGTTCAGGATAACCCTTGTCGGGAAGCACCCAATAGAGGCCCTTCGTCGGCGTGCCCCAATAATGAATCGAAACTTCCATGTGCTCGCCGGGATGCGCGGCCTGCGGCAGCTTCACGATCAGATGATCGGCAGTCGTTTCATATTTCGCTGCCTTGCCGTCGAGCGTCACGCTTTCAATCGTCAGCTCCACCGAATCGAATTTCAGCTCGCTCACGTTCGGGCGCAAGATCGAAATGCTGTGCGTCACTTCGCCGATTACTTTCTTGTTGTCGGTGTCGAAGCGAAGGTGAACGCGAACATTTTGCAAATCGTAGTCGCGTGTTCGCGGAAAAGGATCGTCGGCGCGCAACGTGCCCGCGCTTCCCAGCGCCACCACGCAAATCATCGCCAACAAGACCCACCCAGATTGCCGGCAAGCGGCCAATCGTGGCGCCGGCATCTTGCCGGCGATTTTAGTGCGCGTTGCCACACTCGACCGAACCGAAGACATATTCATCAATTTCCTCACGCTTTGAATTTCGCCCAAGGCAATCGCCAATAAGAGATCGAATTCGCGACCGCCGCCGTTTAGAGCAGGCTCTTCACCCAACCGCCATCCACCGCCGTCGTCGTCCCGTTGATGTAGCTCGCGCGCTCCGACGCAAGAAACGCCACCAGCGCGGCAAATTCTTCGGGCCGCCCAATTCGCCCGACTGGTATTTGCGCGCTCATCCGTTCGAATATTTTTTCGCGCGAAAGTCCAGTTTCAGCAGCTTGTTTGTCGGCAAGACTCTCGAGGCGTCCGGTCTGCGTGTAACCTGGACACACGTTGTTCACCGTAATTCCATCCGCGCCGAATTCGTTCGCCAGTGTGCGCGCCAGTCCCGCAACAGCCGCGCGTACCGAATTCGACAGAATCAGCCCATCCACCGGCTGCTTCACAGTCATAGAAGTAATCGTGATCAGCCGGCCCCAGCGCCGCTCGCGCATCTTCGGCAGCACTTCTCGCGCAAAATAAACGGCGCTCATCAAATTCATCTCAACCGCGGTGCGCCATTCTTCATTGGAAGTCTCGAGAAATTTCTTGGACGGCGGCCCTCCCGCGTTCGTTACGCAAATGTCCACGCGCCCGAAACGCTTGCTCACTTCCGCCACGAACTCGCGCACGTCATCGTAGCGCGTCACATCGAGCGCCTTCCAATGCGGCGCGCGCCCCGACGCTTTTTCGATCGCGGCGCCGGCCTTCTCAAGTTCCGCCGAATTTCGCGAGCAGATCGCCACATCGGCGCCTTCGCGCGCAAACTCTTGCGCCACGGCCAGCCCCAGCCCCTTGCTTGCCGCCGCCACAATCGCCACACGCCCTTTCAATCCGAGATCCACGATGCCTCCTGGGAGCCTGTCGAAGTCGAGTCATTGGCGGAGTGCCTGTAACCTTCCGCGCGCCTTTTGCAAACCCACAATCCTCCATCGAAATCGCGCAATCGTCAATCCCGTGAATTCGACCCGGCAAACGCTTGCTTTGCTCTGAAGTTGTTTGCGGCGCGAGTCCCATTGGACTAAGATGCGCGCCATTAGACGCCGCGCGCTGGCTTCGAAGCTCTGCGGTTCTGGTCCGCGCACAAGCGCCCTGTTCAAGCGGCAGGAGGTCTAAATGAAGCGCATCGCATTCATCTTCACGCTGATTCTCTTGGCAGCCACAGCGTCGAGAGCTCAGATCGGGAAATCGGTTGCGGTCACGGCCGGCACGCCGGAAGACAAAGCACTCGCCGAAATCTATGCCGCTCAGGATGGTCCCGAAAAGGTCGCCCTGCTCGACAAATTCATGGCCGATTACGGCAAGGGCGATCTCGAATTGCTCGGCGACCAGCTCTACGCGAGCACCTATCTCGCGCAGAAAAATGACGCGAAGGCCATCGAATACGCTGACAAGGTCCTCGTCCTCGATCCGGACAATCTGCCCGCGGCCGTGACGGTCGTTCACGCAGCCGATGAGCTGGGCGACACCGCCAAGCTCTTCGACGCCGGCGAACGCGCCGTTGCAATCGTTGCGCGGTTCAAGAAGCAGCCCACGCCCTCCGGAATGTCGCAGAACTCTTGGGACGACCAAAGGAGCGGCATACTCCACGGCGCGCAGGCCGATCTTGATTACGTCCAG
>Ga0182015_10001173_pt1 | contig 35618 bp, 29 predicted proteins | sample 712P3MmetaG_FD_120478 | JGI IMG/M metagenome (GOLD analysis project Ga0182015, IMG submission 120478) | Permafrost microbial communities from Stordalen Mire, Sweden - 712P3M metaG | ecosystem: Environmental > Terrestrial > Soil > Wetlands > Permafrost | place: Sweden: Stordalen | collected...
AAGCCGGGACAGCGCTCTCGGCCCGCGCACGAGCACAAACTCACCACCGAAGGCTCTATCCGTGGCGTGTTACCGCACAGGGCTTATCTTAGAAAACGCATTTTTGCGACGGAAAGTAGCTAGAGGTCTGGACGCCCACACGGCAAAAGGCTTGGGTCAGTTGTCGTAACATCGCCATTACACTCATCATCACCCTCATCGATCCGGTGGTGATCCAACAACCGCTGGATGCTCGTCATGAGGCGGGTTCCAATTTGGCGATCATCCACTGGGAAGCGCCGAACTCTTTGGCGAGTTGTCGCACGCTTTTTCCCTGAGATCGCAGCAGTCGGATTTTTTCAATTTCCATTCGACTCAACCTGCGCCGAGCTGGTCTTCCAATGTGCTTTCCGATTCGACGGGCCTGTGCCATTCCTGCGACCACCCGTGTCCGTAGCATTTCGCGCTCAAATTCTGCGACCGCTCCCAAAACCTGAAAAGTCAGCCGACCTGCCGGCAGCCTCGTATCGATTGCCTGTTTCAGCGAAACTAGGTCTACGCCCAATGCTTTGCATTCTTCCGAGATGGTCAGCAACTGGCGCAGTGATCGCGCTAACCGATCTAGAGCCCCGACGCACAACACATCAAACTTCTTTCTGCGCAACTGCTGCAGCAGCTGATTCAAAGCAGGTCTGCTATCCTTCGCGCCGCTCTGGCCCCTATCGGTGAAAATTTGGTATTCCCATCCCCGCCGGTCAGCAAATTCGCGGAGTTCATTTTCTTGCAGACCAGTCTCCTGATCCGTCGTCGACACCATTATATAGATTGCGGCTTTTTTCATGAACCGTTACCCCATCTTGATTGCGCCAGAAAAGGCGCTCGAAATCAAGGCTTTCAGGAATGAGTTTCCCGACAGGCCATCCAATCCTGGCCCAACTTGACTCAGCAGGAGTGTGACAGGAAATCGGCCATTACTGGCGAAGTTGACGTCTTTGACAGTTCCCGCAGCTGCGGGCGCAATAACTTCCATAGCTGCAACGCGACCCGGGGAATTCGGCTTACAGGTCCGGCTGCCACAAAGTATCTTGTTTTCTAGCCGTTGCTAGTTGGGCTTGGGTGATTGTGACAGGGGTTGTGACAGTTCCTTCTGAGTTGCCCGCTACGGGAATGCTCGATCGAGCCCGGATTCTTTATCCAATAATACGCGAACTCGATCTCGGGAGTTGATACCTTAATCGCGTAAAGCATGCCTTGATTTGCGCGAGCTTCTAATCCTCTTCGAGCCGACCGCTTAACGGGTCGTCAGCGAAGGGTTCCTGATCGCTCCGACATCTTCGTTCCCTCCCTATGACTGTCCGCACAAGTAAGCCTTAGTTGTTACTACATCGAGGATGGAGCGGCTTTGCAGCCCGTCGTCATAACTAGCCGTATTATCGGCGCAGCCGTTCCGCCAAACTTAGCTTAAAAAACGCTTTCACACTATGCCGGATATGTAATGAGTGTACAATTGCTCGCTTTTTGAAGCCGATGAATAGATTCCGGCTTATCAACTTATCAGGAGCTAACATGACTGTGAAAGAACGTTTCTGCCTCGTAACAATGTTTTTCTATCTCATCGCCGCGGCGGCATCTGCACAAACTGGTCCCATTATTACTTCCATCTCACCGGAGGCTGTCTACGTCGGCAGCCCTGCTACGACGATCACCTTCACCGGCACGGGCTTTGCTTCCGGCGACCTGCTCTGCATCAGCAGCGACTACGGGTGTGAGTCTCTGGGGGCGAGTTACGTGAGTCCCACCGAGTTGACTCTCCCATTGCCCTCGAGTTTCTTCACGAATGCGCAGGAGTACTATTTCTATATCCTCTCGCCTACCAATATTTACTCAAACTCAATCGCTTTCAATGTGGAGAACGTTACGCCGACCATCAGCTCCTTCTCACCGGCATCGGTCGTTCAAGGCTCGACCCCGGCGTCCATCACGGTCAACGGAAACTTCATGAGCGGCGCCACCGTCCAGTGGAACGGCGTGACCCTCCCCACCACCTTCGTCAACCCCAACCAGCTGCAGTTCACCCCAACCGCGGCCGATTTGATCAAGGCTGCCATTATCCCAATCACCGTTACCAATCCCTCCCCCGGAGTATCTTCCCTACCCACCAATTTCGACGTCACTTACAAAACCACGGTTATTACCGTGGATCTCCCTGCCAACAACATCGTCTACGATCCCTACGCGCAACTGATCTATGCCTCGGTGCCGAGCAGCTACGGTCCCAACGGCAACAGCATCGCTGTCATCCAACCCCGGACCGGCAAAATCATCAGATACTACTATGCCGGCAGCGAGCCCACCCAACTCGCACTTTCCGCCGATGCCCAGTATCTTTACGTTGGCCTCAACGGCAGCGGCTCGGTGCAGCGCCTCATCCTGCCCAACTTCACGCCCGACCTCGAGGTCAGTCTCGGCACCAGCTATTCCGGTGGCCCCAACGTGGCCGGCAGCCTTCAAGTTTCTCCCTCCAGTGACCACAACTGGGCTGTCTCCGCGGGAACGAGTACGTGCTGCTATGACTACGGTATCTTTTTCTACACCGATGCGACGCAGCTCAAAGACTCGGTCACCAGCTACTCCTCCAACCTATATCAGCTCATCTTCGCCAGCGCCACCACACTGTATGCCTATGGCAACAGCACCCTGACTCCCGTTACAGTGAGTGCCAGCGGCGGAACTGCGGGGACGCCATGGTCCGGCTTGGTTGAAGGTTCTTCAATTGCTTACGCGGACGGTTTGATCTACGGCAGCGCCGGCGAAGCGTTTAATCCCGCCACCGGTCTGCTCCTCGGCACCTTCGACTACTCCAGCGAACAATGCTGCGGCAATGGTAATCCCCAGATACTGCCGGACGCGCCCTTCAACCGCATGCTGGCCCTGGGCACCACGCCGTTCCTGGGTACGTTGGGCATCACTTCCTACAGCCTCGATGAGTTCACTCCCCAGGCCGCCGCCAGCCTTTCTCAGTTCGCCGGCGACACTGAATCCAACTTCATTTTCTGGGGTACTTATGGTGTGGCCTTCGTCACTGATGTTAATGTCGAGAATGAAATCACCCCCGAACAAATCGTAATCGTGGCCAGCCCGAATCTCGTCACTCCCGAAGGCACGGCCAAAAATCCGACCCCGGCTCCAGTGTCACTTTCGCCGTCGAGCATCACGCACGGCGGCTGGAATTTCCTGCTGACCGTCAATGGGAGCGGTTTCGTTCCCGGCGCGTCAGTCACCTGGAACAAAACCGTACTCAATACTGCCTATGTCAGCCCTACGCAACTCCACATTTACGTTCCTTACACCGAGATCGCGTCGGCCGGCACCGCCAGCATCGTCGTTACTAATCCCGCTCCCGAAGGAGGCGCAGCCGCCGCTCTCACCTTCACCATTCACTGATTGTCAGCCGGGCCATCGTTAACTTGGTTGCCCATTTCTGGCTGCCTTTGCCAGAAGTGGGGATCCAATCCCCAGGAAGTGGGGTTCGATGGAGGCGACCTCTGAATAAGAAGGAAGATAAGAGGATTCCTCCGCAGACTCAATCGCGGCTACTGGGTCGAACCTGCCTTCGATTCCTACTTAGCCGCTCCAGCCGGTCTGAGGACCGCCGTATTCCGCTCGTCGGTAGCAATCATCCGGTAGAACTTTTTGAGCTCGTCCATTTGGCTGACCGGGACGCTCAGCTCCTTGATCTCAAGGGCGCGCGTGTAGTGCAGCACGTTCCCGCTCGCTTCGGTCTTGCTGTGATAGCTGCCAAAGCTGAACTCCGCGTCCATCGGGGGCGGTAACTCGTCCACCTCATAGCCCGGCGGCAGAGCTATATCAAACTTGTCGGTATCCCGCGATGGGCCATCGAATTCGACCGGGAACTTCCGCGGTTCCTTCGTCTCCAGGATTCCGGAAGCCTTGTTCCCCAGCACTCGCGGCCGCACCAGCATCAGATTGCCCGCAAGTTTTGCATAATTGTCCGACCGAAAAGTGTAGTTGAAGCCGAAAGGCCGATCGGTGTGCTCGAAATTGACCACACTCGCGTGGGTGAGCTGGAAGCCGGGAAGGGAACTCCCCAGCAGGCTTTCGATTGAATTAACACGATCGATGTCCTTCGTAGCCGTGCGCAATCGCCAGCGTTCCAACGACGCCCGGTCGCCCATCCGAACTTCTTCGACATCGCCCTTCAACACTCCCTGGGCGTCAAGGGTCATCTTGCCGACACGCTCAATACCATTCATCGCGGATGGCTGTTGCGGCAACTCAACCAGTTCGCCTCCTTCCGGTTCCACCAGCAAGCCGTAATTCGCTTGCAGATACCCTCCAATCTGGCCGAATGGAATCATTTCGTCGTAGGTCGGATCGAAGAACAGGATTCTCCCCAATTTGGGGTGCTGAATCACCGCCACCAGCGAGGGATCCTTCACGTCATCCGGCAGCTTGATGGCAAGAATCACGTGGTTAAATCCATTGTGGGCGGGTGAGTCACGAGTAACTGAACCGCGCTCAGAGCTAATCACGACGTGATAAGAGTCCACACCTATCTCGCGCAGCATGGTGCGCATCAACGTCGCTTTGTCTTTACAATCCCCGTACCGATGCAAGAACACATCGGGGGCGGCATGCGGCTGATAGCCACCAATACCCAGCGATATCGCAACGTAGCGAATGTCGTGTTGCAAGAAGTAGGCAACGGCTTGCATCTTCGCCAGGGTCGTAGTTTTTCCCTCGGTTAAAGCTTTTACTTTTTCCTTGATTGGTTCGGAAGCTTCCATCCGTGTGCTGACCAGATTTCCATACCAATTTCCCATGTCTTCCCAGCTCGCAAACTCGTTCTTATTCGACGTTCCGCCGGACGGAAAAAACGACACAATCATCTGCCCCGCCACGCCCTTCAAAGGAGGCATGTCCGGCTCGGGCCTGATCCCTCTTACGTCGCTAACCGCCCACTGCAATACATTGCCGCCCTTTTCATCTGGCTTTACCTCAGCATGCGAGAGCCATGAGGCCTTAAATACCCAGCCCGCGGGAAGTTGCAGCGAATAATGAGTCTCTCGCACTGGATCGATGCGCTGGAAATACCAGATGTCCTGCAACCAGAAGGGACGTTCCTCTACTTCGTATTCGTAGCCTATTATGTTTCCGGGATCAGGTGCCGGAACGTGCAGCACCCGGTATTTGACGTCGTCGATCAATTCGCCGCCATTGGCGGGAGAAGCATAATCGATCGCGTCTTTCTCCTTAACCTCGTAGTCCTTGCCTTGCGCCGGGATGCACCATCCATGCAAGCTTGTGATCCTTCGGCCCGGATTGAAATAGACTTCTACCGTGCCGCGTTCACGCCCTTCCGGCCGCAGGACCTTGTAAGCCTCACGAATGTGCGTTCTGATCCTGTCCGCCGACAGTACCGTCACGTTCGTCTCGGAATACAGCAAGACCGCGTCCGTCTTCTCGTCATAGGCAGGTAAGGGAACCCCAACCAGCGCATGCATCCACTGGGGAGCATCGCCACTAGCAGCCGCTTGCGGCACGCCGACCAAAAGGAATGCCGCAACGCAAAAGAAAAGTAGCGGCGATGGCCAACCAGTTTCCCGCTTAGTTGCCGGCATGAACTTCTCCTGGCTGCAGGACGATTTGTTGTCCGTCGCCGCTCCGCACTACCTCAAAAAAATTGCGCAATGCCGGATAATATTTCAGTTCCAGCATCGTGAAGTCGACGCTTAATACCCTCGTCAGCCGCAGACTCCCCGGGCCCGGTTCCACCTTTACGGTATAGCGAATAACATGTCCATCCTGATCCTGCGGTCGCGGCACACTGCTCACCTGCCACCCACTTGGAAGCTCCACTGTCACATCGTCCGCCGACTCGTGCGGATATTCAAAATAGACAGGCTGTACCCGATTGGCGTGTTCGAACATCCCTTTCTCAGCGGCAGTAAAGATCGCGGCCGGGATCATCGCGCGCCTGCCGGCGTTTGCGGCCCAACCCGGAATCTTCAAATTAAATTCCGCAACCAGCGGTGTTTCTGAACTGGCCCAATCCGGCTTGTTGGTCAGCTCCACTTCTGCCGCGGCTCCAATTTGCGATGTCAGAAGTTCCTCCAGAAACTTCTTGCGCTCCACCTCGTCCTGGTTTCGCTCTTCCAATCGGCGGTACATCGATTCCAGCCCGGTATAAGTGACCGTCACCTTCCCTTCCAGATCACCTGTGTCGGAAAGTTTCAGCTGCCCCGCATGTTCGATACGCGATTTCGAAGCTTCTGGAAGCGTGGTCTTGATCCAGGTTCCGCCGTCCTTGTCGAGTCGCAGGCCGTCGACCCCGGTCTCTGACCACGTCAGCAAGCCATACGGCGTAAACGCCGCTCCCGGATCAAAATAAACGTCTTTCCCATTGAGCTTGACGAGCACCACATTGGCATCCAATTTCGTGCCTTCCATCATGACCGGACTGAAAAAATGCTGTCTGCGATCCGATACCCAGCACCCATAAGCTTCAAAACCCGCAGCTCGCGCCAACCCAAGAAAGAGCCAGGTCAATTGGGCGCCGTTACCGTAGTGGCGCTTCCAGATGTCTTCTGCGTTTACATTTTCAACCGTTTTTTCTTTGGCGCGTTTTTGTTCCTGCTCGGTTTTTTCTACTTCGTAAGAGGTGTTGCGCAATTGCTGTACCCGGTCATAGATTTTGCGCAGTTTCACATCCGGCGAGTCGCTCGCCGAGACAATTTCCCCGACCGCCTGTTCCATCGCCTTGCGCTTGCCGACGAAACTTTCTACCCAGTCATTTCGCGTCTTCCCAAACGCCTTCCAATAACCGACTTGATCCTTCGCGGTATGGCCTTGCTCGTAAATGAAATTCACCCGCGACTTCAATTCGTCCGCTGGGGGCATGTAATCTTCCGTCTGGAATGCCGGCACATTGCTCACCTCCATCCGCACGATGCGATCAGGCCCCTCTTTGGGAGAACCGGCGCCAGCCGGTAGGGTGTTCCAATTCCAGCGCAGGTAAAATTCCTGGTACATTCCGGTGTAAGGTTTCAGCGAAAATTGCGCTTTCTTGGTAAACAACTCGTCGCTTAGAATCCAATGGGAATCGAAGAGGGTATCCTCCGCCAGATCGTCCGTGTAGGAGTACTCGAGGATGCCCCCAACCTGCACGTCGGGTAAAGTAAAAGTTTTCGCCAGAACTTTCAAATCCCTGCCTTCGAACTTTCCCTTGAGCAGGTATTTCTCGTAAACTTTGCCGTCGAAATTTGCGATTGACCCGTCTGGGCGTATGGTCCGAGCTTTTATGCCGACAATGCTCTCTTGTCCCTTGACGAATGGAATCTCGACGTCGGCGTGCTTCCGTCCTTCTTCGGTAAGAATCTTGATCCGGAAGTAGATGTCTTCGTGGGAGGTCCGGCTGTTGTCATCCCGGTCAACCTGCCGGTACAGAATGATCGCGGCCGCTCCCGGTGCGAGCGGCTCAGTCGTCATCTTGAGCTCATCGGCCGTAGGAGGCTGAAATCCTACACTCGCCGTTGCCACACGACCTGCCAACATACAGGCCGCAAGCGCCGCTACAGCCCACTTACCCGAACTGAACATAGTGATCCCCCAGAGTAGTTACAGGTGCACGTTCACCCGAGATGTCGAGAAACAAGATTCGCTACAGGCGGGAACCACGAATTCCAGGGGAAGAAACAGCGGTTTTCGTAGCTACCGCAATGCGCTTCGTGCGAATTCTGAGCCCCCTCAAGCCAGAATCCGGTGAGGCAAGTAGACCGACCGAGTATAGCCGGAAGTGGCCGTCGGTCAAGTACGAAGTTATAGGATACCCGCATCAATTGCGGGTTCAATAACTTGCAGGGTTACAGCCCAGGCCGCGGAATTCATGGTACCATCCCCGCGTGAGCGATTCCGCTTGCCTCCCAAGTGCTGCCTCGGCCGTCCCAACCACCCTTCCTAATAGGGCGGCTGCTTCGCGGCACTCAGCGCTCGTCCGCATCACTCACTGGATAACCACCCTGTGCTTTTTCGCCCTGCTCGTCAGCGGAGTTGAAATTGTGATCTCTCACCCGCGCTTCTATTGGGGTGAAACCGGCAACGATTTGACTCCAACGTTATTCAAACTGCCGATCCCTGCCTCAAGGAATCTGGTGCCGACCGGCTACAAGTTCGTGCTGCCGGACCAGAACGGCTGGAGCCGCTATCTCCACTTTCAAGCCGCCTGGGTGGTCATATTGACCGGCTTACTCTATGCAATCTTCGGCTTTCTTACTGGACATTTTCGGAAGAATTTGCTCCCGGGCGGCCCCGATCTTTCCTGGCGAGCTTTAACGAAGGCGATGGTCGGCCATTTGCGCTTCGAGCGGCCGAGCGAAGCAGAAGCCTGGTCCTATAACGTTCTCCAGCGGCTCGCGTATCTGTTCGTGATCTTCATTCTTTTCCCGCTAATAATCTGGACGGGCCTGGCGATGTCTCCCGCCTTCGTTTCCGCGTTTCCGGCGACTGTCAATCTGCTGGGTGGCCAGCAATCGGCGCGTACTCTTCATTTCTTCGTGTCTCTGGCTCTCGTGCTATTTCTGCTGGTTCACGTCGGTATGGTTTGGTTTGCCGGATTCAGGAGCCGCATGTGGGCGATGATCACGGGCCGCGCCGCTACAACTCGCGCCGCTACAACTATGGAGCGCCCATGACCGATATCTCACGTCGCAGACTGATCGCCACCGGGCTCACGGCCACAGCGGGCGTTGCGGGCTTGGGCTTGGCCGCGCGGCTGGCGGAAAAGTACGGACTGATCCCGCCCGATCATGGCGGCATCTACGGCCTCGGCGAAACGCTGACCTATGCTTCCCAGCGGCTGCTGACCAGGCATTCTTTAGCGCGTGAATTCTCCAGGAGCCAGATTTCGAAGCCTCCATTCGCCAACGAAGTCGAGCCTCCGACTGATGAGTTCAAGCGCCTTCAGGCTGGAGGGTTCGCTGACTGGCGGCTCTCGGTCAACGGCATGGTCGCCCGGCCCGCCTCGTTTTCGCTCGATCAGCTTAAGAGCTACCCGTCTCACACCCAGACACCATGCTGCAGTGCGAGGAGGGATGGTCGTATATCGCCGAATGGGTCGGCGTGCCTTTGTCCCACGTTCTGGATGTTGTGGGAGTCCTCCCGCAGGCCAGATACGTCGTCTATTTCTCGATAGAACCCGATACGTGGGAAAGCATCGATATGGCCGACGCATTGCACCCGCAGACTTTTCTTACCTATGGGATGAATGGCGAGACCCTTCCCGTGGGCGACGGTGGGCCGCTTCGCCTGCGGCTCCCACGCCAGGTCGGCTACAAGAGTGTGAAATTCCTTACCCACCTCACGGTCACCGACAATCTGAAGAAGTTCGGCAAGGGACTGGGCTCCGCGGCTCCAGAAGGAGGCTACGCCTGGTACGCCGGCATCTGACAAGTTCGTTTCAGGCGAGTTATGTAATTTGACGTCAGCCTTCCAGCTTCTTGGTCAGAATCTCGTTCACTAACTGGGGATTTGCTTGCCCCTTCGAGCCTTTCATCACCTGGCCTACGAAAAATCCGATCACGGTTTTCTTGCCCGCCCGATATTGCTCCACCTGCTTCGGATTCGCTGCGATCAACTCATCGGCGAGTTTCTCCAGGGCCGAAGTATCCCGCGACTGCTCGGGGCGGCCCTCTGCTTCGTAAACCGCGGGGAAATCTTGTTTGCGATCGAAGCAGAGGTCGTACAGATCCTTCAGCATCTTGCCCGAGATCGCTCCCGACTCGACCAGATCGGCCGACGCCGTAACTCCAGCCATCGAAATTGGCGACTTCTCGAGTTGGAGGCCGTTCGCTTTCAGGCGTCCGAGCAATTCGCTCTGCACTAGATTCGCGACGCGCTTCGGATTTTTTGCCTCGCGGGCCGCGGACTCGAACTGATCCGCCATGGCGCGGGTGAGCGTCAGCGTGTGCGCGTCACCCGCGGTGATGCCGTATTCCTTCATCATGCGCTGGCGGCGCGCTGCCGGAAGTTCGGGCAGGCTGGCACGGATTGCAGTTTGCCATTTTTCATCCACCACCAGCGGAAGTAAATCGGGCTCCGGAAAATACCGGTAGTCATGCGCCTGCTCTTTCGAGCGCATGCCGTACGTCCTGCCTTCGTGCGCGTTGTAGAGGCGTGTCTCCTGGACAATTCTGCCCCCGGCTTCGATGACGCCGACATGGCGCGCGATTTCGTACTCCAGCGCCTGCTTGATGAAACGAAATGAATTGACGTTCTTGACCTCGGTCTTCGTGCCCAGCTCCTTCTCTCCGCGAAGCCGCACGCTGATGTTGGCGTCGCAGCGCAGCGAACCTTCTTCCATATTGCAGTCGCTGACCCCGGTGTAAAGGATGATTTCCTTGAGCCGGTTGAGGTACTCGTAAGCCTCCTCTGGCGATCGCATGTCCGGTTCGCTGACGATCTCAGCCAGGGGAACGCCGGTGCGGTTAAGATCGATGGCGGTTTTCTGGGCGGCGTCGGCGAAGCCCTCATGCAGGCTCTTGCCCGCGTCTTCTTCCAGGTGCAGGCGGGTAATGCCGATTTTCTTCCTGCTGCCGTCCGTCTTGCTGTCGTTCGTCTTGCTATCGTTCAGATCGATCTCGATGAATCCAGATTCCGCCAGCGGCTTGTCGTATTGCGAAATCTGGTAGCCCTTCGGCAAGTCAGGATAGAAATAGTTTTTCCGCGCGAAAATGGAAACTTCATTGACGCGGCATTCCAAAGCCATCGCCGCCAGAGCCGCGAATTCCACAGCTTTCCGGTTCAACACGGGCAGGGCTCCCGGAAGTCCCAGACACACCGGGCAGACATTCGTGTTCGGCGGATTGCCAAAACGAGTCGAGCAGGAGCAAAAGATTTTCGACACGGTCAGCAGTTGTACGTGAACTTCGAGTCCGATGACCGGTTCGTACTTCGCGAGGAGCCCCTCGGAAATAGCTGGAGTGGTCGCCATATCAGGAGATTATAGTGTGGCGCCGGGCGACCCCGCCCGGCCACGATGGTGCCAGCCGCGGGTCTTATCGGCATACAGTCTGGGACGTGCGAGGCGCCGTCGCTCCACCGCAGGACTGTTAGGGTCTCTTCGCTTCGGGCGCGCTCAAATACTTCTCCATCGGGATTTCGAAATACATCAGCTCGTTACCTTTCGAGTCGCGCACTCCTGTCAGGTAGAAAGTGGCGCCAGCCAATGGATTCGAGATGTCGGCAATATCGAAGAACAGGAAGCCACGCCCGGTGGAGTGCGGTTCGACTCCTTTAGCGGCGAATTGAGCCTGCTCGATTTCGTCCCATGTCTTGCGGCTCACGCCCCCTTTGAGTTCTTTCTTTGGCAGTGGAATAGGCAGTGGAGTCGTCCGCTCGCTCCGCGAAGGATGCGAGAGCCGGCGCGTCAGGTCGTCCATAGTCGCGGGGAACAGCTTGCTGCGATCTTTGGTATTCATCTGCACCTTCATATCGACCAGCGAGACAGGCTGATCGCCATCATTCGTGATTACGAAGAAGACCGGCATGTAGCCGTAGTTGCGGTAGTTGACGCTGAAGATCGAGGCTTTGTCTTCCAGGTCGTAGGGATCGACTGCGATCGCAACTTTTTCCATGGGATGATCGTCACGCGCCGGGTAGGTGCGGGCGGGCTGCGCCGCGGGCATCACAAACTCTTTGGCCGCAATCGCGAATAGGCAGCAGATCAGCACAAAGGCGCAGAGTGTCGCAAGGCGTGTGGCACGTGGCGCGCGAGTTGACGCTGGCAGCTCTGCGTTAGGCATACGTGGATCAATTATAGGATGCCGTCTGCGACGGTTGCGTCGTCTCGCTCTGACGGACGATCAGAATTGGGGTCCCCATTTAGAATGGGACTTCTTTCATGTACGCACTCTACAGTGCACTGCTCGCTTTTTTTCTGGTGCTGACACTGCCTTACTGGCTGCTGCAGATGATGCGGCATGGCAAGTATCGCGCCGGCTTACGCCAGAGGTTTGGCGCGGTTCCGACCGCTCTTGCCCGCGATAAGAAGCGGGCAATCTGGGTTCACGCGGTTTCGGTGGGCGAGGTGGTGGCTTCGAGCGCGGTCATCGAGGCGCTGCGAGAAAAGTTCCCGTCGCATCGCGTGCGCATTTCAACGACGACCAGCACCGGGCAGAAACTCGCCGCCCAGCGCTTCGGCGCGGAGAACGTCTTCTACTTCCCATTGGACTTCGCTTTCAGCCTCCGGCCTTATCTGGACGTTTTGCGTCCGGAGCTGGTGGTCGTCGCCGAAACTGAATTCTGGCCAAATTTTCTCCGGCTTGCCAAGCGCAGCGGCGCTCGTATCGCTGTTATCAACTGCCGCATTTCCGACCGCTCCCTGCCTGGCTACAAACGGGCCCGCCTCGCGCTTCCGGGAATGGTCAGGAAGACCCTCGATAATGTCGATATTTTCCTGGCTCAGACGGAAGAAGACCGGCGCCGTCTCATTGAGATTGGTGCGGACGAATCGAAGGTCACTGTGGCCGGCAATTTGAAATTTGATGTTGCGCCCCCTCCATCGCCGAACATCGTTGCCAGCCTTCGCGAGAGCTTCCACCACTCCGGAGCCGGGCCGGTTCTGGTGTGTGGCAGCACGCTCGAGGACGAAGAAGGCTCGCTGCTCTCGGCATTTCGCAACATTCTGGTTAATCATCCACAGGCCGTGATGATCCTCGCGCCGCGTCATCCGGAGCGCGTCTCGGACGTTGCGGGCCTCGCCGAGAAGCTTGGTTTCAGAATGTCGCGGCGTTCTCTGTGGAGCGGTGAGCCGCTCGCCGGTGGAGTTTTCCTGCTCGATAGCATCGGGGAGTTGGCTGCGATCTATTCGTTGGCTACGGTTGCGTTTGTCGGTGGTAGCCTGGTGCCGCGCGGCGGACACAACATTCTCGAGCCTGCACTCTATAGCGTTCCCATCGTCATCGGCAACCACTACGAAAATTTTCGCGTCGTCGTCAATTTCTTCGCCAGTCGTAATGCAGTCCGTATCGTGGGCCTGGCGGAGCTGCCGTTGGTCTTTATGGAGCTCATAGAAAACGACAACGAACGATCGACGCTTGGCCGGAACGCACTGGCGGCGCTCGAATCGCAGCGCGGCGCTACAGACAGAACGGTAGCCGCGCTGATTCAACTGATGGGCGGGTCGTCATGAATCCGCTCTCCGGACTTTACGGTGCTGTCACCGCTCTACGAAACACTTTGTTCGACCGCGGCGTCCTGCCTTCGCGACGGCTCGAGAAACCCGTGGTCAGCGTTGGCAATCTGTCGGTGGGGGGTTCGGGCAAGACTCCGTTCGTGATCGCGCTCGGCGAACTGTTGAAGGCGCGTGACATTCGCTTCGATGTGCTTTCCCGTGGATATGGCCGCAAAACTCGCGGCGTGCGGGTGGTTGAGACCGGCGGCAGCGCCGCCGACTTCGGTGATGAGCCCCTGCTGATCGCGCGGCGGCTGGGCGTTCCGGTGATTGTCGGGGAAAGCCGTTATGAAGCGGGCCGAGTCGCCGAACAGAAATTCCAGCCGCAGTTGCACATCCTCGATGACGGCTTTCAACACCGTTCTCTGGCGCGCAACTTCGACATCGTACTGCTGACGGATCGCGACTTTGACGACGGGCCTTTACCTTCGGGCCGGCTGCGCGAGCCGCTGGCCGCGCTGCAACGCGCGGATGCGGTCGTGCTGCCGGCGGATTTTTCCGAGAAGAACTTTCCCATGCACGACGTGACCATCGAAAGTCTGGCCCGGCAAGGGAAACTTATCTGGCGAATGAAGCGGGAACTGGTCGCACCCGCTGCCCCACCTGCGCCGGTTGTGTTCTGCGGTATCGCGAGGCCGCATCAGTTCTTTGCGCAGGTGCGCGCAGCTGGCATCGCGCCTGCGGCAGAAGTAGTCTTCCGCGATCACCATCGCTACGACAGAGGCGACACTGAGCGCCTGCTGGCTATGCATGGCAAGCTCGGCGCCGGCGGCTTCTTGACTACAGAAAAAGATGAAGCGAACCTGGGGTCACTGCAGGCCGAGCTCCAGCCGCTCGCCGTTGCCGCACTAAGTCTTGCGATGAACCACCCCACTGAGATCGTGGATGCCATTCTCGCCAGAACCATTTTCGCCAATTAACTTCGTCAAATTAACGAAGGACCATTCGAGTAGTGCCCTGATCTGCTTCTTTCACCACGGAGGCACAGAGGCACGGAGCAAAAACTTGAACCTGCAAAAACCACAAGAGAAAGGTTTTGCCAGGCAGTTGGGGTGCTCCGTGCCTCCGTGCCTCCGTGGTAGAAAACCAGATTGAGGCACTTCCACCATTCGAGAATCAGTCAACGGAAGCCCCGCTCGTGAGAAAATCTTGAGTTATGCGCTATTGCTGATAACTGATGACAAAACATATTAAAGAAAACGACCGTCTGCGGAAGATTGTCGAATCTTTTCCCAAGCTTACGGTAACCGTCCTGGCGGACCTGGTTGCCGATGAGTTCGTGTTCGGCGAGATTTCTCGCGTCTCCCGCGAAGCTCCCGTGCTGATTTTGAAGCACCGCGATCGCAAAGTGGTTCCTGGCGGAGGCGCCAATGCCATCTGCAATCTTGCCGACCTCGGCGTGAACGTCTTGCCGGTTGGGCTGGTCGGCGACGACGAGCCGGGGAAACTGCTGCTCCGTGCTTTTCGTCACAAACGTATCCCGGTCAGCGGCGTCTTCAAAGACAAGAGCTGCACCACCGTGACCAAAACGCGCATTCTCGCCGGATTCGCGCACACTGCCGGACAACAGGTGGTGCGTCTTGATCGCGAACCTGCCGAGAGCCCCAACGCGCGTTTGCGCCGGGAGCTCGTTCTTGCCGCTCGCGAATATGCCCGGGCCTCCGATGCACTCCTCGTTTCCGACTACGGATATGGTGCGGCAACGCCGACTCTGCTGAATGTGATTCGGGAAAAGCGCGGCATTGACAAAGTTCCCGTGACCCTCGACTCGCGCCATCGCATGCTCGAGTTTTCCGGCGTAACGGCGGCGACGCCGAATGAGTCTGAGGTGGAAGCGGTTCTCGGGATTCGCATTGGCGAAGATTGGGAGCGGCTTCTGGCGGCGGGAGACCAGATCGCAGGCGAGATGAATCTGGAATCGCTGCTGATCACGCGCGGCAAAGATGGCATGGTGGTTTTCCCGCGCCGCCACAAACCCGTGGATATTCCGATCTACGGGAGCGATGAAGTCGCCGATGTCACCGGCGCTGGCGATACTGTGATCGCGACTTTTACCGCTGCCCTGGCTGCAGGCGCGACCGCCGAAGAGGCCGCTCACCTGGCAAACTATGCGGGCGGCATCGTTGTGATGAAGCGCGGCACGGCCACGGTCAGCCAGCAGGAGTTGCTGGAGGCGCTGGATAAGACGCCACCGACAGCTCGCGAGCATTAGCATTTGAGCCCATCACTCCATCCGAAGATTGTCTCGCGCGGCGACCTGCGGCAGCGCGTGGGGGATTGGCGGCGCGCTGGCGAGCGTGTCACCTTGACCAACGGCTGTTTCGATCTGCTGCATGTCGGCCATGTCCGCTACCTGCATGCGGCGCGGGAACTCGGCGGCAAACTGATTGTCGCGGTAAATGCCGACGCTTCCGTGCGCGCGTTGAAAGGCGAAGGACGGCCCGTGATGCCGGCTGAAGAGCGCGCGGAAATTCTAGCGTCGCTGGAGGATGTGGATGCGGTTGTAATCTTTCCAGAAAAGGATGTGCGCGCTATTATTCGCGAAATCCATCCTGATTTTCATGCCAAGGGTACGGACTACACCACCGAGACTGTTCCCGAGCGCGACGAAGTGGAGGCCTGCGGGGGCCGCGTCGTCATCGTGGGCGATCCCAAGAATCACTCCGCCACCGAGATCATCCGTTCGCGCTCGCGGCCCGAGCCGCGAAAGCCGTGAGGGCAGGAGTGACCGGCTCCGATATTCCCCCAGCCCACGCGCCGCGATTCAACAGCCTGCTCGTCGTGCGACTTGGGGCTTTTGGAGACATCATTCACACTCTGCCCGCGGCCGTCGCGCTGCGCCAGGCTTTTCCGCGCGCTACTTTGGGATGGCTGATCGAAGAGCGGTGGGCGGAGTTGCTCTGCACTCTGCGTTATCCACGTTCGGGACAGCGGTCGCCGCAGCGCCCGCTGGTCGACCGCGTCCACTCCGTCAATATTGCGGAATGGCGTCACGCGCCGTTCTCCTTTAACACCTGGCAGCAGATGGCGGTGGAATTGAGTCAATTGCGCGGAATTCAATATGACGCGGTGATTGATTTTCAGGGTGCGGTTCGCTCGGCATTGCTGGCACGCTGGTCGGGCGCGCGTATTGTGTATGGCAGCGCGCAGCCGCGTGAGAATGCCGCCACCATGTTTTATACGCGACAGCTCCTGACGAACGGCAGGCATGTCGTGGAACAGGCGTTGGCATTGGCTCGCGCGATCGTCCCAGCGCCAGTCGCCCCGGCAGCGATCATTTCGGCATCGCCGGTGGTGGAACCGCGGCTGGAGTTTCCCGAGGACCCGGACGCGGAGAGCAAGATTGCCGCTCTCACTGCGGACGTGCAGGAGTTCGCGATTCTCAATCCGGGCGCGGGCTGGGGCGCGAAAATGTGGCCGGCGGATCGTTACGGACAGGTTGCCAGGAAACTCGCGGAAAACGGATTACGTTCGCTCGTGAACTACGGGCCGGGAGAACAGGAACTGGCCGTGGCCGTCGAAACCGCGAGCGATGGAGCCGCTCGAAAAGTCTCCTGCTCGGTTTCTGAATTGATCGCGCTCACGCGGCGGGCGCGTCTCTTCATCGGCGGCGATACCGGGCCAATGCATCTCGCGGCCGCTTTGAAAATTCCGGTGGTTGCAATCTTTGGCCCGACAAATCCGGCGCGCAACGGCCCATTCGCCACGCAATCGATTGTGCTGCGAAGCGCAAGTAGCACGACCGATCACACCCGGCGCCGCGCGCCCGACCAGGGGTTGCTGGAAATAACTGTCGGCGAAGTTGTTACCGCAGCCTGTAAGCTGTTGCAGAGTCCTAGTCCAGAAAACAGTCCAGAACATAGTCCAGAACCAGGTGAGTGAAGTTTTACAATCCGGAGCGCAGCCACCCCAGACCGCCAGCGACACCTGGTCGCGCGTCGCCCGTCGTATCCGTGTACCTCTAGGATTTATTTTTGCCGTGGTCTACGTCTGGCTGGCGCGGCCCACAAAAACTTCGCTTGTCGCGGGCGCATTGACGCTGCTCCCCGGACTCGCCTTACGCGGGCTGGCGTCCGGCCACGTGCAAAAGGACAAGCAGCTCACCACCAGCGGGCCCTACGCCTACACCCGCAACCCTCTGTACCTCGGTTCGCTGATGCTTGCCGCCGGCTTCGCCATCGCGGCGCGCAGCTGGTGGATCGTCGCCATCATGCTCTTGATGTTCGCGGTGATTTATGTCCCGGTCATCGCTGGCGAAGAGCGCTATCTGCGCCGGACGTTCCCGGAATATGCCGGCTATGCCCAGCATGTGCCACGCATGTGGCCGCGGCTTTCACCATATCTCGGCCAGCCGAGTGCCTACTCTTCCGCGCGCTATTGGAAGCATCGCGAATACGAGGCGGGCATTGGCTGCATCGTCATGCTGGCCGTCCTTGTCCTCAAGTTGGTATGGTAGTCTGCCGTTATCTATGGTGACCGACCGGGGGGCCGGGTGAAATTTCTCATGGGTCCTTCGGCCCTGCTCTTCGTGATCGCAGCCCTTTCGCCGGCGCAGCAAGGCCCGCCCACAGAAACGATCGGCCCCGCTCACGCGCAGGTCGCGCCCCCGCGTCCCAACTATCCCTTTCCCGACGGACGGAGCTACGTATACTCCGCGGAGTGGCATCTGATCACTGCCGGCACCGACGTCGTGAGGATGGAAACCGCCGGGAACGAACGTAAGGTCACCGCAACTGCCGAGTCTGCGGGAGCCGTGAACGTCATCTTTCCCGTGCACGATCGTTTCGAATCGCACTTCGATCCCCGAACCTTCTGCTCGCTCTCGATTTTCAAGCACAGCGAGGAAGGCACGCACAAGCGTGAGACTTCAATCCACTTCGATTACGCGCGAAAAAAAAGTACGCTCGACGAAAAGAATTTGAAGACCGGCGAGACCAAGCACGTCGAAAACGACCTCGCCGCCTGCACCACCGACGTCATCACCGGCTTTTACTACCTGCAGTCGCTGCCGCTGCAGATCGGCGCCGTCTACGAGTTTCCAATCAGCGATGGGAAGACGACAATCGTCCGCGCCAGCGTGGAGAAGCGCGAGCAGATCAAAGTGCCGGCTGGAACATTCTCGGCTGTGCAGGTGGCGGCCGTAGCCACCTCCGGCCCGCTGCAGTCCAAAGGCAAAGTGTGGGTGTGGTACTCGGAGGATCCAAACCACACGCCCGTGCAAATGCGGGTCAAGCTGGCATGGGGCACGCTGCTGTTTCGTCTGCAGAGAATCGAAAAGTGAATGCCGGAGGAAGTTATGATTCGAAGATATGATTCCCGGGGCAGTCGTCTCGGTCACGCCGTCTTCGAGTTGAGCCGAGCCTCGATCGTTTCCAGTAATCCAGCGCCGGCTTCACCGGCATCGCGGGTGGAAAACTCTGCGCCCAGTTCGACCACCGGGAGCCTGGCGCACGCATCGCGGAAGGCTTGCGGCGAGGTTGGAGAAGCAATCTTATCCGCGCCCACCAGCAGGAGATCAAAATGCGTAACGCGCATCAGGAGCAGAGCGTCGCTGATTCTGTTAGTGCTCTGGACCTCGTATCCGGCGCGGCGCAGCAGTTCGCGCAGGTAGGCGAGCACATCGGTATTGGAGTCGATGCACAGAATGCTGCGGCCGGTCGGGACCGGTGCCTCGGCGCGAGCTCCGGAGCCGTAGAAAGCGGCTAGCGCCTTCTCTTCTGATTCGTGCGTATCGAAGATCGTCGTCAGCCGCGTCATATCCAGCACTTTGCGCACATGTTCGGGGACGTTGCAGAGCTTCAGGTCTCCGCGCACCTGGCGCGTGCTGGCGAGAGCGCGGACCATCGTGCCGAGGCCGCTGCTGTCCACGAATCCGACCTCGCCCAGATGCAGGACGATGGAACGGCGGTCGCGCAACAACCAGGCCACGTGCGCCCGCAGGGATTCGCTTTCGCTACCCGCAATAATCCTTCCCTGGCAGCGCACGATGGTGACGCGTCCAACCTGACGAGTGTCGAGCGACAGGAGCAATGGACCTCCGATGCAGCCGGGATCAAGCCTGCAAAATCGCCAACATTATATCCCTGGGGATATACCTGACGTGCGGGGAATCGTGTTCTTGCGCTGTTTACCTGCGGACCACGACTGTACCGCATTCTCAGACAGCGCAACCGGTCAAGCATCTACTGCAGCCGGAAACGTTCATTCATCAGCCGCCGCAGGCGCGGTCGGTAGAGAATGTCGTAGGCAAGTTCTTTGTCGGGAAACATGGCCAGGGCAGCGCGGCGGGCATTCGCGGCCATCTCCGCCGCCTCTTCCAGCGTCAGATCAGGATCCTGGCTGATCACCGACATCACCAGGCTCATCATAATCTGCAGCCGCCGAATTCTTCGGGCTTCTTCCACGCGCTCATCTTGTTCCGCGCCGAGATCTTCGGCCCGCTGAACTTCCTTGCTGTCCCCGTCGTCACTCATTGGATTTGGATGTCGACCGCGCTCGCCCCGTTGAGCCCCAAACGCCATTGTGCCAGCTTTCGCCCGCGAATCAAGCTTCCCTTTGGCCTACACCCTTATGGCCCGCAAGACAGAGGCCGGGTGACTGCCGTAATCTGTTAACAGACACTTTTACGGAGGAAGCATGCCAAAACCCTCGCCCGAGCCCAATGAGAATCTCGTCAAGATTTTTGATGCGGAGCAACAGAACGAAGCCATCGTCGTGCAGGGCTTGCTTCAATCCGCCGGGATCGAATCCGATTTAAAATCCATTGACGCGGTACAGAATACGTTTCCTGGGGTCGGCGGAACTGAGCTTTTGGTGCGCGAAGAAGACGCGTCCGAAGCTAAGAAGATTATCGCCGCATACCGCAAATTGCCCCCCCTCGATGACGAAACGGCGGATATCACTGGGTAGTTCCGTAGAGACTAGTGGATGAGCGCCACGTCCGGAGTCACCGACTTGCCATCCAGGTAAAAACTGACCGCGCCCTCCTCGTCGGTGCGGTAGGTCTTGACTCCGGCTTGCTGCAGTCGCTCGAGCACTTCGCGCCGGGGATGCCCGTAGACATTTCGCGCCCCCACGGAAATGACCGCATAGCGCGGATGAACGGTCGCAAGCAGATCGGCGGAGGTTCCGCTCGCGCTGCCGTGGTGCGCGACCTTCAGAAGCGTTGCCTCCGGGTGCTCTTGCACGATGCGCCGTTCCGCGGGCCGCTCCGCATCTCCCTCGAGCAAGGCGGTTGTCCCGCCATAGGTGGCCGTAAACACCAGGCAGTCGTCGTTTGGCCGCATTGATCCGGTGATTTGGTCTCGTCCGGGGGCGAGCATGTGGAAATGCGCCCCACCGTAATCGAATTCGTCCCCTTCTTTTTTTACGGAAACACTCATTCTCGCCATCTCGGCTTGCGCGACGATCGCCGCCAATTGGCCGACCGGGTGATCGATGCTGATCCAGAGTTCTCGCGGATGGAAATTAGCAATCACCGTCGGCATCCCGCCGAGGTGATCGGCATGAGGATGCGTGATCGCGACCACGTCGAGATGATCGATGCCTCGATTCCACAAATAAGAAGAGACTACTTGTTCGCCGAGATCAAAGTCGGAGTGCATCCACTGCGGCAAGCCTCCGGCATCAATGAGCAGGGCGCGGCCCTCGGGCGTGACCAGGAGAATGGAATCGCCCTGCCCGACGTCAATCGTAGTCATCTCCATCACGCCCGCGCGAAGGTGAGGGCGCGAGGGGACAAAGGCAATCCAGACCGCAACACTGAACAGCAACACTAACGAAGCGACAGCGGCCCAGCGCGCGCGTCTCGCGGCCAGCATCGCGAACCCCAGCGCAGCGATCGAGCCCAGAATCATCGCAAGCGACGGCATGGCTACCCGAAGATCGGCGATGGATGCGCCTGCGACCGGCGCGCCCCCCAGCCAGTGCACCGTTCCAGCGATTCCCTCAAGCGCCAGGCCGGAAATCCACACTGCGGGCTTGGCCAGCGCGGTCGAGATGTATCCCAGGCCGACGGCGGCCGGCATCAGCACCTGGGTGAGCGGAATCACTGCCAGGTTGGCCGGCATTCCCATGGTGGTCGCGCGATGAAAGTGGTACGCCATGAGCAGCGCCAGCCCCGCCTGCATCAGCGCCGAAATGAAGAGCAGTTCGGCCAGGCCAATCGCAACTCGCATCATGATTGCGGGCATCGTCAGGCTGAGGGGGTCGCCGATGAATCTCTTTAGCCGCCCCGCGATCAAGCGCAGATCGAGCCGAAACTGCGCCACCGCGGGAGCCACATGCAAGTCATAACTGGCAGCCCGCAATAGACGTAAGCCTCGCGCGTACGGCAAGGTTGTGCGTTCCAGAATCGGCGAGCCAATGCCCGCTATGATAAAGACCGCCAGAAACGTCAGCTGAAAGCTGGCGCCGAAAAGAGCATGCGGATCCGCGACCAGAATTCCCAGCGCTGCCGCCCCAATAGCGTTCATCATGTTGCGTTCGCGATAAAGCAGGCGCGCCCCCAAGTAGGTTGCCAGCATCAGCGCGGCGCGCCACACCGGTGGACCGACCCCCACTACGAACGCGTACGCAAACGAGACTATTACCGTGGTGATGGCTGCCACTGCGGGATCGACGCGAAACTGGCGCAGCGTCCAGAAAATGGCGAACGCCAGGATGCTCAGGTTCATTCCGGAGACAACCAGCACGTGATACGTTCCTGAGCGCTGATACTCGGTGCGGGTCGCGTTGCGCAAAAATGATTCTTCGCCGAGAACCATGGCATTCATGAGTGAAGCCTGCGGCGCGGGCCAGAGCTGGTTGATTTTGGCGACGATGCTCGCGTGAACGCGCGTCCGCCAGAGTTCAATCCGGCTGCCGGAAAATCCGGGAAGGCGCGCGACGTCCGTTGCCTCTGCCGATCCGAGTACGCTGATCCCTTCGTCGCGCAGATAGCCTTCGTAGTCGAACGCTCCGGGATTGCGGTAATTGCGCGCTGGATGCAGCTTCGCGCGAATCTGGACACGTGTGCCGTAGGTCAGTGCAAGTGGTGTCAGTGCAAGCGGAGAGACGGGCGTCTCGCCCGTCCCGGTGCTGGATCCTGAGGACGCGCTGTCCGCAGCATCGAGGCCGGGCGCGGACACCCCGCGCTCCACCGCCTCGGAATTCTGTACTTTCTCGCGAATCGTCAGGCGCACACCGGCCCGCACCGGCCAACTTTCGCCTTCGCTCGCAATCCGTTCCGTCTCAACATCAATGGATTCACTAACCGACTTCGGTCCCGCGGCCCGTGGAAATCCGTCCCGTATCACGCGCGCCGTGAGCGTAACCTCACGCCCATCCGCCAGAGCAAGAATCCGAGCGTTATCCTGTTGACCTTGATCCGGCCGGCTTTGATCCGACCATTGACCGCGACTCTGAATCAGAAATGCGCCCAGAAGAAACCACACTCCCAAAGACAGCGCCTTGCTCAACCAGGCTCGCTTCGTAAGAAACCACACCGCCGCGAAAACGAACGCTACTACCGCGATGACCCACCACGAAGGCGGACGCCAGGCGCGAACGCCCGTCCACAGACCGAGTGAAAATGTCACAGCCGCCCAGAACAACGGCTGTCGTGGCGGCTTCCGGTCGCGGGTCATTGTTCTGATCTCAGGGCTTTGATCTCCGGTTGGAGAAACCGAATCTCGGTTATCCGATTGTCTGATCCGGTGAATCGAGGCAGCTGCCGAGCTTCGCTCGGGTGGACGGGCGAGGCGCCCGTCCCCACACAACCGGACCAAACGAGAGAACGAGTGGGGCCCTGGCGCGTGCACTGCTGTTGCCAGGGCCGTCGGCCAAACCCACCCGTCTTCCAGCAGGAACTGGGCGACGTGAAAGCGGTCAGCGCGCCAGCAGCATCACCGATTCGATGTGAAACGTTTCGGGAAACAGATCGAATAGGTGCGCTTCCTCGATGTGGTACCCGGCTGCCAGCATGGGGGCGATATCCCGGGCCAGCGTCGTCGGATCACACGAAACATATCGGACGCGAGGAACTCGGAGTTCTACCAGAGAGCGGATCACCGCCTTGCCGACGCCGGTACGGGGAGGGTCCATGACGACCAAGTCGAGACTTTTTCGCACCAGCCGGCTTCCCAGGTAGTCCTCCGTCCGCGCGCCAACCGCTTTCACGTTCGCAGGGACATTCTGTATCAGGTCAACGTGCGATGTCTGTGACGCCTCTACAGCAAATATGTGATGAAAGTTCCGGGCTAGGGCAACCGAAAACAACCCCACCCCGGCATACAGGTCGAGTGCAATGTCTCCGCGCGCGTTGCCGGTTACGACCGAAATCAGTTCGTCGATCAGATAACGATTCACCTGGAAGAACGCTCCCGCGCTGACCTGATACTCATCGTTCCTGGTTCGATAGCGAATCGCCTTCGCGCCCGATTGTGCGAGCGGTTTCGAATCCGTCGCAGGTTCTTCCTGTGGTCGGCGCCGCGAAGAGAAGAACGCCATGCCGGCAATTTCCGGTAACGCATGCTGCAGCGCCCCAGCCCAGCGCAATAGATCTTTCCGGTCGGCCTCGCGCCCGCAGTACGCCCAGGCCAGCAGATGATCATCGGCCGCGTCCGCAAACAGCTCGATCTCTTCGACCGCCGGCGGGCAATTCAATCCACGCAATTCAACCAGCCGCGACAATATCCGATTTAACAAAGGAGAGCTGATCGGACATTCGCGCACCGGAAGAAATTCGTGCGAGCCAAGCCGGAAGTAGCCCAGCGCAAACTCCGGCGCAGTCCGCACCTGCAGCCGCGTACGGTTGCGATAGTTCCAGGGAGGGGAAGCGTGCAGCCGAATCTCCGATTTCAATTCTATTTTTGCAATCCGCTGCAGCGTCTCGCGCAGAATGCCGGCCTTGAACTCCAGCTGCCGCTCGTAGGGAATATGCTGATAATAGCACCCACCACATTGCTGGAAGTAAGGACAACGAGCCTCGACGCGATCGGGCGACGCCTCGACCAATCGCGCCACTGAGCCTCGCGCGAATCCGGACTTTTCTTCCCGGATGTCGGCCTCAACCCGTTCTCCGGGCAACACAAACGGCACGAACACCGGCATGCTGCGCCCGTCCGCGCCAGCCGGTGTTCGCGCCAAGCCGTCGCCGCCGTAGATAAGTTTTTCGATCGAAAGCAGCAAGACGTAATCTTAGTGCATATAGAACAAACTCAACCGCGGCAGGCCGCACTGCTCCAGCAGCCGCTTGTGCATATATTGTTTGTGCAGCTGCTCAATCTGCGACCCCGTCATGTTGCGCCGGTAGGGAGCAAGATCACGATCCGCTTCGGCGCGAACCTGCACCAGATCTTCGTCCGGCGTCGCCGCCATCAGCACGGCGAACAGCTTTTCCTCCAGCACCGTCAGTCGCCGCTCCAAATCTTCCAGCCGCGGAATCTTCCCGCTGTGCTCGATGGCTTCCGCAATCTCGCGTAACGAAACTGCTTCTTCCCGTGCCAACGTTCCCGTCGCGAATCCCGCGCGCTCCGGCAGCCTCGCTCTTTCCAGCCGCTCGGCGTTCGCCCGCAGGAATGTCACGATCTGCGCCATTTCGAATCCGGGCTCTCGCTGAGCTTTTTCCTCGCCCATAGTTCCCACCGCGGCTTCCTTCATATCTTCCGCCGCGGCCATCACCGCTTGCGAGCAGTATGCCAGGCTATTCACTTTCTTCGATTTCGATGGACGCTGATCGTATTTATCAAACGCGTCATCCACTCCGCGAAGGACTGCCCCGAGCGGAACGCCAGCATTCCTCCAGGTCTCGATCAGGGCCCAATCGAGCGTGGAGAGGAGGAGGATGCCACCACGCCGCCGCTGAAAGTGCTCTTCGATTTCCGTGAAGTAATTGAAATAATTTTCCACAACAGGTTCTGGAGAGGACAGAGGTCAGAGGTCGGATTGCAGAGGTTAGAACAAATGCCAGGTTTCAATGTTGGCAGGTTTCAGAGTTTTAAAGTGAAGACCTTTTAACCTTGCAACTTTGGCACCTTGAGACCTTGGTTTTGTTCTAACCTCTGCAATCTGACCTCAGACCTCTCACCTCGATTTAGAAGACTTGGGCGAGGGCCACGGTTTCGCACCGGTATCCAGGGGCTTAGCCGCCATCGACGTCTTGGTTCCTTTCGGCGACGCGTCGCGGCGGAAGGACTGATTTCGGTCCCATATAATGCGCAGCCCGTCGAGAGTCAGAAACTCGTCCACATCTTTAATAAAGCGTGAAGCGGTGCCGATCAGCGCGCCCAGGCCGCCGGTCGCAAGTACGTGCGTCTCAGAACCCAGCTCATCCACCAGGCGTTCCAGGATGCCATCGACCAGGCCGAGATAGCCGTAGTAAAGCCCCGACTGCAAACTGCCGACCGTGTTCGTTCCGATCACTCGCGCCGGCTTGCGAATCTCCACCCGCGGCAGCCGCGCAGTGCGCTGAAACAGCGCGTCCGCCGAAATGCCGATTCCCGGACAAATCACGCCGCCCATGTACTCGCCCTTTTTCGAAATGCAGTCGAAGGTCGTCGCCGTGCCGAAGTCCACGATCACGCAAGGACCGCCATATTTTTCAAACGCCGCCACTGCGTTCACGATTCGGTCCGCGCCCACTTCGGCCGGATTGTCGTACAGCACCTGCATGCCCGTCTTAACGCCCGGCTCGATGAACAGCGGCTTGACGTTGAAATAGCGCTCGCAGACCTGCCGCAGCACCGAATCGAGCGGAGGCACCACGGATGAAATTACGATCCCATGCACGCCCGATACTTCCAGGCTGTCCATGGAGAAGAGATTGCGGAAGATCACCCCATACTCGTCGACCGTGCGGTTCAAATGCGAGCCGACGCGCCAGTTCGCAACCAATCGCTCGTAGCGAGCCGGCTCCGTGGTCACGTCCTCCCCGGGACGGTGCGCCGCGCGCTCAAAAACACCGAGCACCGTATTCGTATTTCCCACATCAATAACAAGAAGCATAATCACTCACGTAGGCCTCGAAGAACCGCAAAGTCACCACCGCTCAGAGAAGCCTCACCGTTCCGCTCACCACTGTCCGCAAGCCCTCCGCGGTTCTCACCTGCAGGAATCCGCGCTCATCCAATCCCTCGGTAACGCCCGTCAGGCCGCCGTTCTCGTCGTCATTCAATTCGACGCTGACTTTCCTGCCGCGCACCGACGACGAGTTCTCTTCGAACCGGCGCCGGATCGCATCTCGTGCTCCCGCATCCTCGACCAGGGTCCGATACTCCCGGTCGACCGATTTTAGCAAAGCGGCGCAGAGCTCCACCCGTGACCACTCGGTGCCGGTCTCCATCCGCAGCGAAGTCGCTGTTTCGCGCAGCTCCGACGCAAACTTCACCTGGTTGACGTTAATCCCCACCCCAACCACCAGGTGGCGCACACGCGTAGCCTCGGCATTCATCTCGGTAAGAATGCCGCAGAACTTCTTGCCGCTCAACAGCAAGTCATTCGGCCATTTCAGATCGGCCCGAAGTTGCGGCGCGATTTCCGCTACCGCGGCGCGCACCGCCAGCCCCGCAGCCAGCGAAAAAATCAGCGCATCCGAAGGCGGCATCACCGGACGCAGGATGACCGAACAGTAGATGCCCGCGGAACGCGCCGAATGCCAGCTGTGCGCGCCGCGTCCACGCCCCGCAAGCTGTTCTTCAGCGAGAAATACGCTGCCTTCCGGAGCGCCCTCTGTCGCCGATCGCATGGCCTCCGAATTGGTCGAGCCGATTTTGTAGTAGTGATGGATCTGCCTGGCGCCGCTCGACGCGCCTCCCGGTGTACCTCCAAAGATCGTGCCCTTCAGCGACGGCGCCAGCATCTCCGGCAGCAGCAGGTCCGGCACCACGCGCAGTTGATAGCCGGTCGCCGGATGTCCCGCGACATCCACGCCCAGCCCACGCAGGTGCTGAATCAGTCGCCAGACTTCCGACCGGCTGGTGCCGATATCTTCCGCAATTTTCGTCCCGCTGACCACAACCGTAGCGTGGCTCATGAGCAGCCGGACGATTCGCCCCAGCCGCACATCTGTCGCCTTGTGCACGGACGGTAAACTTCGAGTTTTTGTGGAAGTTGAGATGGAGGGAATTATAAACAGTCGTTAGTCTTTGGTCGTTAGTCGCTGGCAAAATCAACTCCGGCCTACGACTATCGACCAACGACCAACGACCAACGACTGGGTTCTACGTCCGGCTCACTCGCAGACTCATATCGACCGCTGTCGATGAATGCGTCAGCGCCCCCACCGAGATAAAATCGACACCCGTCTCCGCGTACGACCGGACATTCTCCAGATTGATTCCACCGCCGCACTCCAGCGGAACCCGCCGCGGCTGCCGTGAACAGATTTCGACCGCCTTGCGCACCGTCTCCACGCTCACGTTGTCAAGCAGGATGGCCTCCGCGCCATGGTCCAGCGCCTGCTGTAGCTCTTCCAGCGATCGCACTTCAATCTCGATCGGCTGCCGCCCACGCCGGTTGTGGATGGCGCGCTCCAACGCCGGAATCGCCCCCCCGGCCAGCACAATGTGATTGCTCTTTATCAGCACGCCGTCGGAGAGATCCAGCCGATGATTCTGCCCGCCCCCGCAGCGCACCGCATACTTGTCAATCATGCGCAATCCCGGCGCCGTCTTGCGGGTATCGAGGATTCTCACGGCCGTACCCTCCACCGCATCCACAAACTTCCGCGTGGTGGTCGCAATTCCGGCCATGCGCTGCAGAAAATTCAGGATAACCCGCTCGCACGACAGAATCACCCGCGCATTATGCTGGATCACCGCGATCTGTTGCCCCGCATGCATGCGAATCCCGTCAAAGATCGACGGATGGCTCGTCACCTCGTAATGCGAAGTAACTGCCCCGTCGAGCGCCGCGTAGACATCGAGGATTCGAGGAACACATCCCAGGCCCGCCAGAATGCACTCCTGCTTGGCGATGATCGTCGCCGAAGCGCGCTGGTTGGGATCGATGCAGGCATAGCTGGTCGCGTCGCGCGTCGCCCGATCTTCGTTCAGCGCGTTCTCGATAATCGCGGTAATGCGTCGTGAATTCCAGTCCATGTCTTGTGTAGGGACGGCCGCCCTAAAACAGTTCCGCCTACGCCAACTCTTTCAGGTTGGCAAGAATCTTCTCACGCAGAATCGTGGCCTCCTCTACCTGCTTCCTCAATCCGTCCACGACATGCGCTGGAGCTTTGCTCAAGAATTGCTCATCGCCAAGTCTGGTTTTCGCACTCGCCAGCTGCTTCTCAATCTTCTCCAACTCCTTTGTTAGACGCTCGCGCTCGGCCGCGGCGTCGATCTTTTTTTCGTAGATCGCGCGCACATCGAACCGCGAAGTGCTGCGCGCCCCGGGCAAGTTTGCCAGCGAGCTTTCCACCAGCGTGATCTTCTCCACATTAGCCGGACGGTCGAGCAAAACCGCGCCGAGGTTTTTGTCGAGCATTGCCCGAATCGCCGGCTCATGCGCAAAAACTTCGATGGGCACTTTGACCTTGGGCTCAACTTTCAATTCCGCCCGCAGATTGCGCACGCTGACGATCAGGTCCTGCAGGATCGCCATCTCCGTTTCCGCGTCCAGATCAATCTGCTTTTCATCCGCCGCCGGATACGCCGCTAGCGCGATCGACTTCAGCGGCGGTTTACCGTCGTAGATCGCGTGCCAGATTTCTTCCGTGATAAACGGCATCACGGGATGAAGTAGACGCAATGACCCTTCGAACAGATTGACCAGATTTGAACATGCAACGCGCGCCGGTCCCGTGTCCGCACCTTCCTCGAAATTCAACCGCGGCTTGACCAGCTCGATGTACCAGTCGCAGAACTCGGCCCAGAAAAAATCATAAATACGATTGGCCGCCTCATCGAAACGATACGTTTGCAGAGACTCGTTCACATCCTTAGCCGCGCGATTAAAGCGCGAAAGAATCCACCGATCCTCAAGCGACGTAGCCTCAAACCCGGCAACGCCCGCGTAGAGACGGCCGCCCTCGGCCGTCCCGGGCCGCAGGCCCGCGTCAATCCGGTCCACGTTCATGAACATGAACCGCGCCGCATTCCAAATCTTATTGGCAAAATTCCGATACCCAGCCGTCCGACTTTCGCTGAACGCAATATCGGTCCCCGGCGCCGCCATCGCCGCCAGGGTAAAGCGCGTGGCGTCGGTCCCGTATTGCCCGATCACCTCGATCGGATCCAGCACATTCCCCTTCGTCTTCGACATCTTCTGCCGGTCAGCATCGCGCACCAGCGCATGGATGTAAACCTCGCGAAAGGGAACGCTGGCGCGCAGCGCGTCTTCCTCGGAATCCGGGTGCCCCATCCTAAACGCCTCGCTTTTTGAGGCGTTTAGGGTGGGTCTATGCGGCGGCATCATGAACCAGCAACCCAGCATGATCATCCGCGCCACCCAGAAAAACAGGATGTCGAAGCCGGTGATCATCAACGAATTGGGATAGAACACTTCCTCGTCGCGCGTTGCCGCCGGCCAACCCAGGGTCGTAAACGGCAGCAGGCCTGACGAAAACCAGGTGTCGAGAACATCTGTGTCTTGCTCCAGCTTCGTGCTGCCGCATTTGCACGCTGTCGGATCCTCTCGCGCCACCACCACTTCCTTGCAGTCGCCGCAATACCACGCCGGAATCCGGTGCCCCCACCACAACTGCCGCGAGATGCACCAGTCGTGGATGTTACGCATCCAGTTCAAATAAATCTGGCCGTAATTCTCCGGCGTGAACCGGATGTATCCCTTCTCCACCACCTCGATGGCAAGCTTCGCCAGCGGCGCAATCCTGACAAACCATTGCGTCGAAAGCCGCGGCTCCACAATCGTGCCGGAGCGATCGCACTTGCCGAGCGCAATCGTGTAATCCCTGGTGCCCACTAAAAAATCTGCTATGGAGAGATCCTCCACAATGCGGGCGCGCGCGGCAAAGCGATCCAGTCCCGCGTAGGCGCCGGCATTCGCATTCATCTTGGCGCGCTCATCAATCACTTCGATCTGCGGCAAGTTGTGCCGCAGTCCGGCCTCGAAATCGTTGGGATTATGCGCCGGCGTCACCTTCACCGCGCCCGTGCCAAACTCGGGCTGCGCCAGTTCGTCGGTGATAATCGGAATCTCGCGATTCATCAGCGGCAGCATCACGCTCTTTCCGTGCAGATGGGCGTAGCGCTCGTCCGTCGGATTCACCGCGACCGCCGTGTCGCCGAGCATCGTCTCCGGCCGCGTCGTCGCCACCGTAATGAACTCCTCGCTACCCACTACCGGATATCGAATCTCATAGAGCTTCCCCGCCACGTCCTCATGCTTCACTTCGAGGTCCGAGATCGCCGTGCCACAATCCGAGCACCAGTTAACAATGTACTTTCCGCGATAAATCAGCCCGTCTTCATACAGCCGCACGAATGCTTCTTTCACCGCGTGCGACAGGTTGTCGTCCATGGTGAAGTATTCGCGTCCCCAATCCACCGACGCGCCCAGCCGCTTCATCTGGTCGAGGATCGCGCCGCCGTACTCGCGCTTCCACTCCCAGACGCGCTCGACAAATTTCTCGCGCCCCATCTCGCGCCGCTTCTTGCCTTCTTTTGCAAGTTGGCGCTCCACCATCATCTGCGTCGCAATGCCCGCATGGTCGGTGCCGGGCAGCCAGAGCGCCACGGCGCCCTGCATCCGGTGCCAGCGCACGATGATGTCCATCTGCGTCTGATTCAGCATGTGCCCCATGTGCAGGCGTCCCGTCACATTCGGCGGCGGCAACAACAGCGTGAACACTGCACGGGAATCGCCGGGCGCTGGCGTCTCCACATGAAACAGTTTTTCCCGGACCCAATACTCGGCCCATCGCGTTTCAATCGCGCCCGGTTCGTAAGCTTTCGGCAATTCGTGCGTCATGTGAGAGCGCTCAGCAGTCAGCAATCAGCCTTCAGCCGACTACAAAAAAACACCGCCGCAGACCTGAGATACGCACGGGCAAGTGCTGATGGCGGATTGCTGAGAGCTGGAACTTTTGATCTTACAGGCCTGAGAAAAGAGGGGTCAAACGCGCAGTGGTTCGGCCTTGGATAGTTGCTTCTGAAGCTTATCGTACATCTCGCGCAACGTCTTGCCTGTATAGCTTCCGCGCACCAATCCGTATGCCACTGTCGTAATCACTCGGACAGGATTCATCGGAATGCCGTCAGAAAATCCGACCAGAACAGGTTGGCCATAATCAATGTACTTTTTGCCGCCGAATGCCTGATCCCATTTCAGCGCGGGATGGTTCTGCAAAAGCACCTGGCTGAGGTACATCGCGATGTCCATCGCCATGGAGATTGTGTCGTCGGTAAGCTCGCGAGCAGATCTTGGCAAAGAGGATTCCGCAGCAATTTCTTCAACTTCATCTTTAGTTCGCAGACGAGTCTGAACTTTTGTGGCGAACCAATCTCCCAGGGCATTTAAAGAAGCTGGCGTGTAATCAGACTTCCAATCCTCAAAGCCGGGTGACGATTTCACGGCACTAGCCAATTCAGCAATCCTCTCCGGGATCACCTCCTGAAACCAACGGAAGTATTCCCGCAATTCTTTTTTCGACATCTCCCAAAATTTAAGCGTAAACGGAGGCTGTATTGTCTTATACACAGTCGTTGTCATAACCGTCCCCGGGTTTCCAAAGTCGCAAACACACAATCATTTTACCGGACACGCTGGGCAAACAATCTTGATTCCTGCATTTTGCAACGCGTCACGAAGAGGCCCTGAAGGGCCGACCAGTCCTGTTACTGGACTCTCGTAGAAATGCCACACCGCCGCTGCGACACCAGTCCGTTCTGTGTTCGCAACCAACCAAGCGTCCTTGTTAATCTGGCTTCGAATACCACTCCTTAGAGATGTGTACCCAACCTTAGCTTCATGAGCGATACCTTCTGCGAACTGATCAACAACCCTAGCCTTCAGGGGGTCGCAAAGTACTTCTGTGAGATGCCGCCGACCAGCTCTTTGAGTGCAGCTTCCCCCACTTTGCCCGTTGCGCCAATTGCGCCACGCTCTGATAAGGCGACGATGCCCGCAACCGCAAGTTTGCCTCCCGCAGTGGCCAAGCACTTGACGAGAAAGACATCGGAAATGGCCATCCCGGTATTGACAAGACCCCAGCCCCAGTGTCCGGTTTGGAAATCGTTGATTGCAGTTCTTGCGGACCCGTAAACGGGGATCAAGCCACCCCAGAAACCAGGAGCGCCTTCAGCCGCAAGCGCAATAACATGCAACCCTTCCTCCTTTTCTTGCCCCGTTGTCCGTCGCCAGACTCCCACGCTTATCCGCCGACATGTGGGTTTTCTTGCTGCCCTCTTTCTAGTTCAGACAACAGCCCTCGAATTTCGCCGGAATCTGCCCGACTACTTGATTACGCCGAGCGGCACAGAACCATCTCTATTTGCGGTCATCTTGGGCGTCCTCTGCGGCGGCCTCGCAGTTGTTCAAATCCTCAGCAATCGTTCACTCCTTCAACGCTCCCATCTTTCGGCGCTGGGGAGCGCCGCCTGAAAGTTGGCGAAACATCCCCATTACGCTCAAAACCCTACTGACGGGCGAACAGACGGCGCAAGCTTGTGACATCGCACGATTATTCACTTGACACGTGTTAGCACTTGGTATATAGTCGTCCCATGATGAAGTTAAGTTTTAGTCCTGCTTCGATTTACCAGACAGTTCTGACTCGCCTTTCCTTATCCGTTCGTGAAGTTCGTCTTTCACTCGCTTTATCAGCTTTCGCATCGGTACCCCTTCGAGTGGCCTGCCTGTTTTGCGCGGTTTCGTTTTACGAGGTTCTCTCATGACGCTCCCTGAATTGAATCAAAAGTTCTCCACTGACGAAGATTGCCGCGAGATCCTGACCCGTCTCCGATGGCCCGAGGGCGTCGAATGTCCGCGCTGCAAAAACCGTAATGTGTGGTGGGTTGACTCGCGCAAGCAATTTACTTGCAGCGAGTGCAGCTATCAGTTCTCCGTAACTACTGGCACAATTTTCAACGATTCGCACTTGGCCCTGCCGCTCTGGTTTATGGCCGTGCTGCTTCTCTGTGAAGCCAAAAAGGGAATGAGCGCCCTGCAACTCAAGCGCACGATCTGGGGCGAGCACAAAGGCTCGTACAAAACAGCATGGTATCTCTGCCATCGAATTCGCGCAGCCATGAAGGAAGCAGACAAGCCGATGCTGGATGGTACTGTCGAGATGGATGAAACCTATATCGGAGGGAGACAACATCACGGGAGAGGTTGGAACACACCCGACAATAACAAAGAGATCGTGATTGGTATCCGGCAGCGCGGCGGCGATCTTCGTTTCTTCCATGCTGATGACGCAAAGTCGGGCACGCTGGCGAAATACATCAAAGAAAACATCAGCACAGACGTTGACGTGATGGTCACAGACGAACTGCCTGCTTATCCCAAGGCAATGATTAACGCTGGGGTCAAGGGTTCCAAACACAAAACTATTCGCCATCGCGACAAGGTCTATGTTGATGGGGACGTTCATACCAACACAGTCGAATCCGCGTTCTCTCTGCTCAAACGCGGCATCATCGGATCGTGGCACAAGATCAGCGCCAAGCATCTCGCGGCCTACCTGAACGAGATGACGTTCCGCTTCAATCGCCGGAAGCGTTCCGATCTGTTCATCGATACTCTGCGCCATATGGTCACCGCATCAACACTCACGTTTGAGAAACTAACCAGCGAACCACCAACAAAAGCGGTTAATGAAATCGCGGTTCCGTTCTAATCTTTGACTTTGACGTTATATTCCTTCTCGCACACTGGGCACTTCCCGTTGAGCAAAGTTGGTTCTTGATCTTTTCTGATCAGCTTTCCCATGAACAGCGTATTACATGGGTGCTGGGCACTGCATCCTGCGCATATCCTTAACATCGGTGAGATTTGGGTTTTCTTCTTGCGCCCATCGTCTCAGCGTCTGCCAATGCTCTGTCTCTTCTTTTGTTTGTTCTCTAATTTCAATCTTAGAGTTTCCCTCATTATCGCGGGAGAAGGTGGTAACGGAGAGCGGTGGGACCACCGGAATCGACGACATATACAAATTGTTTGAATCAAGCATTTTTCGGAACGCTTGCTCGCCAACGACTTGCAAGTACTCATTCCGTAAGTGACGTGCTGTGACAGAAAACTCAGTTAACTGCTTATCAAATTCGCTAGGCCCCAAGGTCGTATCACCGCACGCCAGTAGCAGCTTGTTTACCGCCCCGCCGAAGACATCGAGACTCTGCATGAACTGCTTAACTATTTCGTCATCAAAAATGAGAATCCCATCTTTGCGAACGACCACAACCGAATACGGCTCATCGACGCATGTCGACGTTTGACGAGCAAAATCCAGCACTCGCAAGCTCAATAGAATTAGTTGGATTACCGGCAGACCCTTCGGCTGAAATTCCTTCACCGTATGGCGATATATATAATCTGTGAATCCGATCATGTCCGGTTCAGTGACATCGGTCAATACATGCGATTTGGTTTTCCATACCGCATAGCTTTGGCCGATCTGGGCGGCGATGAGGAGATGCATCTTATTGTCGTCGCCGACTGACCGCAACTCCTTGCGGCATTCTTTTAGTTTTAACTGAATCGCCTTCTTGAAATCGCCCACATTATCCAGTTTCGTATCGCCAAACGTTTGCTTGCAGTCTTCAACGAAAGAGTCAATCGCTTCGCCGTTCCCTCCGCCAGCAATGACAACATGGAAGTTCCCCATTTTTTCTGGCTTCAGTTTCAGAACGGAATATTTGAATTCGTTCCCGCGCATGTCTTTCACTGTCTCTTGCGAATCTGCGGCGATGACCGTGCCATCTTGGTACGGGAAAACGGTTATCAGGGTCACGCGGCTCCTCTCTGGAAGCCGTCTTGGAGTAGGTTCCAACAATGACAGCTCTCGGGGCATCTACTTGGCCCCCAAAAAGAGCATACACCCAAACATGCGTGAAGTGAATAATCTTGTGACATCGCCTGGTTGCTTCAGCCATGCGCTAAGCTGGGGCCGGCAGTATTTCGGTACGAAGAGGAGTCATACATGGAAATACGTCAGCGCATTGCTGTGATCTTGTGCCTGGGGATAGGCCTGGCGTCGTCGGGGCTCACTGTGGCGCAGTCCTCTCTGGGGTTGGGACAAGAGATGAGTCATGCAGATCGCGAGCCGCCCGGACTGCATGACTTCGATTTTTTATTCGGACGTTGGCAAGTCCATCATCGAAAGCTGAGGCATCGCCTCGTCAACAGTCACGAGTGGATCGAATTCGAAGGGACATTATTCTGCCAGCCACTGATGGGTGGCTACGCTAATGTCGACGACACCGTGTTCGAAGTTCCGGGCGGCACTTACCGC
>Ga0182015_10001175_pt1 | contig 35530 bp, 32 predicted proteins | sample 712P3MmetaG_FD_120478 | JGI IMG/M metagenome (GOLD analysis project Ga0182015, IMG submission 120478) | Permafrost microbial communities from Stordalen Mire, Sweden - 712P3M metaG | ecosystem: Environmental > Terrestrial > Soil > Wetlands > Permafrost | place: Sweden: Stordalen | collected...
GACGGCGCGACAACCCAAAATTCAGGGTCTTGTGGGGTCTCTGAGGGCCAGGAGGCCCTCAGGACAGCCGATCTGGAGATCGGCGCTACGGCTTAAGGCGATGTGTGAGAAATGCCGGCTAGGATTCTACGAACAGGACCTGACCGTTGATGCGGTTGAGTACAGTTATCGAGTCTTCCCACAGGCGTAGGATGGGGCGATTCTTAGATAGGGCGTACCGGACAATCTCCGCGGTCCCGCCACGGTTGCACGAAGGCCGCCCATCCCAAACAGCGATCAGAACATCGGAATGGTCCACTACGTAACGGCCCACTTGTTCGTATGCATCAAGGCGCAATTCGGCTTGCCCGGCCGGATCGGAGCATTCGTCCCGAATGGGCCGAGTGCGAAGGATCACGGTTTTTCCGGATTGATTGAGTAGATCATGAAACTCCTCCCGCGACTCTTCGGTCGCAAAATCTTCAAGATAGTCCTCAACTACTAAAGGAAGGATGGCATCGAGGCGCGCTTCGGGGTAGTCAAGAATGGCGCGTGCCACCACGCGATCGGATCCTTCTGCCAATGGGCTGAGAACGGAGAACAGAATCGGGAGCGCACCGGCTTGGCACGGACCGTTAGCCTTGCCTCTTACGGCTTCAGAGAATAGGCTCTCGACCTCGGCGTCGATTGCGATTCTTACCAAAGTCCTTAGAGCCACAGGGTTCTTAAGGCGCCTGTGGCCAGTCACGCCAATGCGGATGCGGTAGGGGATCGTTTCAAAAGCGGCAATCTCGGGTTCCATGAGTTCCATTGTGCACGATTGCGACCTTGATGAAAGGATTTGATATCCACGAGGCGCGGTGTGGTTGAAAAACTCCTTCTCAATGGTTCATGTGTAATCGTGGTATCTAAGGGCGCCGGCACAGGGGGCTCATCTAGTTCGATCGAGGATCCATGTTCTTCATCGAAGAAAACTTTGGGACTTTTATGGGGGCGTATAGAGTATCGCCAGCGATGTGTAAACATCAAATAGATTATGAGTTCATCGGATGCATCCCCGATCGTGACGCCCATTTGTTCCGAGCCTGGCTCACGGTCAGTTGAATTCGGCTTTGAAAACACGTATGCGCGGTTGCCAGAGCGGTTCTACTCGCGACTGGATCCGACGCCTGTGGCGGCTCCGCGGCTGGTCAAGCTGAATGTGGAACTGGCTCGAGACCTGGGGCTCGACCCCGATGCGTTGGCGAGCGCGCAGGGAGTGGAGATTCTGGCTGGGAATCGCGTTGCCGAGGGGGCCGAGCCGCTGGCGATGGCGTATGCAGGGCACCAGTTTGGGCATTTTGTGCCTCAGCTTGGTGATGGCCGCGCCAACCTGTTGGGAGAAGTGAGGGCTAAAGATGGAGTGCGGTACGACATCCAATTGAAAGGATCGGGGCCGACGCCATTTTCACGAGGCGGCGATGGCAGAGCAGCGCTCGGACCCGTGTTGCGGGAGTACATCGTAAGCGAGGCGATGGCGGCGCTCGGCGTGCCGACCACACGAGCCTTGGCCGCCGTGACGACGGGAGAGCGAGTGCTGCGCGAGACGGCTTTGCCGGGAGCCGTGCTGACGCGCGTTGCGGCGAGCCATCTGCGCGTGGGGACGTTTCAGTATTTTGCGGCACGAGGAGACACGGAGGGGATTCGCACGCTGGCAGACTATGCAATCGCGCGACACTACCCTGAGGCGGCACAGGCGACGCAGCCCTACCGGACGTTTCTGGATTGTGTGATAGCGCGGCAGGCGCAGCTGATGGCGCAATGGATGCTGCTCGGCTTTGTCCACGGCGTGATGAACACCGACAACACTTCCATCTCGGGCGAGACGATCGACTATGGCCCTTGCGCGTTCATGGAGGCATACGATCCTGCGACGGTGTTCAGCTCGATTGACGCGCAGGGACGCTATGCGTATGGCAACCAGCCGCGCGCCGCGCTGTGGAATCTGTTTCGCCTTGCCGAAGCAATGCTGCCTGTTCTAGCGCTGGAGGCGGGAAGCGAGGAGGCCGCGCTGGCGTCGGCCCAGGAAGCACTCGCGGCCTTTGAGCCGCAGTTTGAGTCGGCACGCAGAGCAGGCATGGGCCGAAAGCTCGGCTTGGTTGCGGAGCGCGAAGGGGATGCAGAACTGATTGAAGATCTGTTGAAATGCATGGCGGCGAACAAGGCCGATTTCACGCTGACGTTCCGGAGGCTGTGCGATGCTGCGGCCGGAACGGAAGGCGACTCCGGAGTTCGCGTGCTGTTTGCCAATCCCGACGCTTATGACGCGTGGGCAGTTGCGTGGCGCCGGCGGCTGGATGAAGAGCCAGACTCTGCGGATGCACGTGCTGTGGCAATGCGGGCGGTGAATCCGGCGTTTATCCCACGAAACCACATGGTGGAGGCGGCGCTCGATGCTGCCATGTGGCGACAGGACTACAAGCCGTTCGAGGAGTTGATGGAGGTGTTGGGCGCGCCACATGAGGACAGGCCGGGATTTGAACGGTACGCCGCGCCGGCTCGCCCCGAGGAGTACGTGAGCCGGACATTTTGCGGGACGTGAGCGCGTGCCGCGAGGCCCAGAAGCCGCGGAGATTCTGCCGGAGAGGGCTGTGAACCTGCATTTGGCTTTTGATCCCGGCCCCCTTGCTCTTATGATGGGACAAGCATCCAACAGTGCCGATGAACGGCGCAGATTCTCTGGGGCCTTATTCATAAACTGCTAGTCTCTTCATGATGGAAAAATCGCTCACCCGAACGCCAAATTACCGGCCCGACATTGAAGGCCTTCGCGGGCTCGCAGTGGCGTTGGTCGTCGCATTTCATGCGTCGCCGAGGCGCATCAGCGGCGGCTTCATCGGTGTCGATGTCTTTTTCGTGATCTCTGGCTACCTGATCACGGGGCTGCTGCTGCGGGAGATTGAGGAAACGGGGCGGCTTTCGTTCGCGGGATTCTACGCACGAAGAGCGCGCCGGCTTTTGCCCGCATCCGCGTTGGTGTTTCTTGCGACGCTGCTGGCGTGCAGCTTGTTCTTCTCTCCACTTCAGCAATTCAAATTGGGTGACTCAGGGACCTACGTTGCTCTTTATGCGAGCAACTTCTGGTTTCTGCATCAGGCGACCGATTATTTCGCTCCGAACATCGCAACGAACCCGTTTCTGCATACGTGGTCGCTTGCCGTCGAAGAGCAGTTTTACCTGGTTTGGCCGGCGATTGTGCTGCTGGGAATGCGCGGGCTTCGCTCACGCAAGGGGCTGCTTGCGCTAATGGTTGTTATTACGGCAGCGTCATTCGCCGCGTCGCTGTGGTTCAGCACAAGAGTTGCGCCGCTCGCCTTCTTTAGCCCGTTCACGCGGGCCTGGGAGTTTTCGATAGGAGGCGTTTCGCTGCTGCTGGCACCGGTGGAACTGCGGGTTCCCTCTTTTGTTCGCACTCTCTTAAGCTGGGTCGGACTTGCGGCGATTCTTGGCGCGGCCGTGACTCTTCACGACCAGGTCGGTTGGAGAGGGTGGCACGGTCTGCTTCCGGTGCTGGGAACTGTCGCGATTCTGCACGGACGCACGCCACATTTCAGCGTGGCCAAGTTTCTTGAGCTTCGCTTCATGCAATGGACGGGAAGGGTTTCGTACGTTTGGTACCTGTGGCACTGGCCGGTCTTCGCGGTGGCGGCGGCGGCGAGCGGCGTGTTGACGTTTACTGAACGCGCTCACATGATTCTCTATTGCGTGCTGGGCTCGCTTGCGCTTGCAGCGATTACGCATGTGCTGGTGGAAGATCCGATTCGGTTCAGTCGTTTTCTGGCGCCGCGGCGGACGCTCACCCTCGCAGGCATTGGACTGGTAACGCTGTTGACTGCGGGAACCGCGGTGTTGTGGCAGCACTCCGCAGTTGTGGCGGCTCAGTCGCTGCAAGGGGGAAAGGTAATAGCGGCACTCGGGGACCCGACCAAGGCGACAACATCGTGCCCGGGCGTGGGGTTTATTGGCTCGGACCTGGCGGAATGTATTGGCGGGGATGCGGCCTCAAAGTACACGGTTGTGCTTTTTGGCGACTCGCACGCGAGGATGTGGTTTGGGGCATTTGCGGCCATTGGGAGCGAACGCGGATGGCGAATTGACTTGATTCGCAAACCTGCATGTCCGACAGCCGACATCACCGTATCGAACCCCATGCAGAACCGGGCATACACTGAGTGCGACGTATGGCGGGAAGCGGCGATGAAGCGGATTCTGGAGTTGCATCCGACTGCGGTGGTGATCGCCAATCGTCAGTTGCAGACTTTTACGCCGGGGCTGCGTGGACCTAATGAAACATGGCGTGAGGCGTCGCGCAGGACGCTGCAAAAGCTGGATGACGCGGGCATTACTACGATTCTGCTGCGGGACACACCAACGCCGGGAGTCGACATTCCGGATTGCCTGAATGGAGATTCATCGTGGTTTGCCAGGCAGTTTTCGACGGCGAAAAATCCATGCATGCTGGATCGCGCAAGCGCGCTGAATGAAGGAGTATTTCACGCCGAGCAGGAGGCTGTTTCCGGTTTGAGTCACGCGCACATTCTGGAGTTGACGGACCTGTTCTGCGATGGCGCGGTGTGTCCCCCGATCAAGGATGGGATGATCGTTTACAGCGACGACAACCATATAAGCGAGGCATTCTCTCTCACGTTGACGCATCAGTTGAGCGAGCGATTGGCGCCGCTTGTTCCCGACCATTAGCGATCAAGTGCGCTGCATTCTGGGCCGGAGTGCGTAACGCCCTTTCCACCAGGCAAGTCCCGAAGAACTGCGTGAGAAGGAAGTCGATGTTTGGTCGATTGCCTGGACGAGAGTTGCGAGTGTGAGTGCGAAGGGAGCGAAATGGCTTTCTTGAATGGGTTTCTGCTGGCGTTTAGCGCGTTGCTGCCGCTGATCAATCCGCTGGGTTCGGCGCTGGTGTTTATGAGCCTGGTGGGAAACGCGCCGCCGAAGGTGTACGTGTCGCTGGCGCGGCGGATTGCGCTGAACAACATTATTTTTCTGGGGACGATTGAGCTGGTGGGGTCGGCGATTCTGAACTTCTTCGGAATCTCGCTGCCGATTGTGGAAGTGGCGGGAGGGCTTGTGATCGCGGGGCTGGGCTGGAAGACGCTGAACGAGAACGACGCGACGGCGAGTACACGCGAGAAGCGGGAAGAGTGCGACGAGAAGGACGAGGTGCTTCTGGAGAATCTGAACCAGAAGCTCTTCTACCCGTTCACGTTTCCAGTGACGTCGGGGCCGGGGACTCTGGTGACGATGCTGACGCTGAGCACGCAGGCCTCGCGGCATGGGTTGGAGGCAAATCTGCTTGGGCATGGAGGCATCTTTGCTGCGGTGGTGGTGCTGAGCCTGGGAGTGTTTGTGTGCTACGGGTATGCGCCGAAGATTACGAGAAAGATTTCGCAGACGACGGCGCATGGGATTCTGCGCGTGATTGCGTTCATCCTGCTGTGCATTGGGGTGCAGATTGCGTGGAACGGAGTGTCGGAGTTGTTGAGCGGGCTGATGAAAGGATAGGGACTAGGGACTGAGGGACTAGATGCGGAGGAAGATTTTGTTTTTATACATAGCGAAGAGGATGAGCCAGTAGAGGAGGAGGGTGAGGCCGCCGACGTAGAGGGGAGCGATCGCGAGCGACCAGGGGGCGGGGGAGAAGAGATTGAGGGCGGAGGGCCAGAGGTGGAACGTGTAGATGTCTCCGTCGAGTTGGTCGGCGACCCAGGAAAGCAGGTAGGCGGCGAGGGAGTTTGTGCCGAGGACGATGAAGGGGAAGGCGAGAGCGGAACCAGAGTAATTGTGGCCTTTTTGAGTTTTGTGCAAGGTCACCGCTCCCTGTTGGTCGCGTTGACTTGAAGGCGTTTGCTTCGAGGTAAATCTACTCTGGTTCCGCTGGCGACGATGGCCGCGCAGGTCGACTAGCCAGGCGATGGCGACGAGGAAGAGCAGGCAAACGCCGCCGCTGAAGAGGGTCCATGAGGGGGTCCAGATGCGCTTGACGATGGGGCAGACGCCGGTGAAGTGAAGGGCGAGGCCGGAGGCAATTAGGAGGGCTGCTGCGATTGACAGGCGGCGGAAGGGGACGGCGGGGGCGGCGTTGAGAAGCCAACGGCCGGCGATAAGGCCGATGATTTGTGTGCCGAGGGTTGGGATGAAGCTGAGTGTGAGGTAACCGCCGGCGTTATAGAGGAAGCGGTGGGGGCGGGGAAAGAGATTGAGGAACCAGAGGTCGAAGGCCTGGCCGAAGTTGGAGTTTTTGTTCCAGTGGGCGGCGAAGCCCGAGAAGAGATGGGAGTGCCATTCGGGGGGAACGCCGACGGCGGCGAAATCGAATGTGGGGCCGGGCGCTGGATAGAGGGCCCAGGCGAGCCAGTAGGCGAAGAGGATGGAGACGAGCGCGATCCATTGCCAGCGCGGGCGGGCGAAGGCAAGGAGGAAGGTGAAGGTGTAGCCGAGGCCGATCTGGGTGAGGGTGTCTTCGAAGGTGAAGTTGGGGATGATGCTGGGGAGTGTGCGGACAAGAATGCCGAGGGCGATGAGGATGAAGCTGCGCAAGAGGGTGTGGGCAAACATGCGGCGGAAGGACTGGCCGCGACGCTGGCGGCTGCGCAGGGAGTAGGGAAGGGCGATGCCTACGAGAAGGGTAAAGGCGGGTTGGATGGTGTCGTGGAGGCTCATGCCGACCCAGGGAACGTGGGACTGATTGAAGGCGAGAAATTGCCAGACGGGGTTCGCAGGGAAGGCTTTGGCGATCTGAGCGAGGCGGAGAACTTCCGCGGCCATGAGGAACATGACCAGGCCGCGGTAGGTGTCGACGGCGAGGTTGCGGGGGATGGGCGCGGATGTAGCCGTAGGGGCGGAATGAGGATGGGCGGACATGGAGTGACTTGATTCTATGGTGGTCGGCCATCGGAGACGAGAAGAAGGGAGACAAAAACAGCAGGTGAGCGCGCGCAAGCGCGCGTTAGCGAGTCAGCAAGTCAGCCCGGAGTTCATCCGCGGAAGCGAACCGTGGCAGCGAGTGAGGCTGCTCAGGATGACAGATTCTTGTGTTGCGAACCTTAGAGTCAGGACACAAGAGCCCATTGTTAGAACTGGTTCCAGAGTTCCTGGTTGTAGACTTCGTGGTGGTACTGGACCTCAGAGCCTTTGACGAAAGTGCCGAGCTCGCGCGGGGAGCGGCTGGCGGCGGTGAGCTTGAGGTCGGCGAAGCGGCCCTGGACCTCTGGGCCGAGCAGGCTGGTGATCCACTCGGAGCTCATGTAGTCGTTGATGGCGTCGTAGATGTTGTCAGGCAGGTAGCGATGGGCCTGGCGGAGGTCGTCGATTTCGGCGGTGGTGCCGTCGATGCCGGTTTTGAAGATGGAGTAGAGGGTGAGGTAGGGGTTGGCGTCGGGGGCGACGGAGCGGACCTCAACGCGCATGGACTTGGAGTTGCCGATGGGGATGCGGATCATGGAGCCGCGATCGGTGGCCGAGGCCTTGATCTGATTCGGGGCCTCAAAATGCGGATCGAGGCGGCGATAGGCGTTGACACTGGGGTTGAGGATGAGGCAGAGATCGAGGGCGTAGCTGAGGATGCGGTCGATGAAGTCCCATCCGAGACTCGAGAGCTTGCTGAGGCCGTTGGGATCCCAGAAAAGGTTGGTTGAGCCCTGGGAGATGGAGAGGTTGGCGTGCATGCCAGAGCCGTTGACGCCGACGACGGGCTTGGGGAGATAGCAGGCGGTGCAGCCCATGCTGGCGGCGATCTGGCGCGTGATGAGCTTGTAGAGCTGGATCTGATCGGCAGCGTCGACGACATCACAGTAGGAGTAGTTGATTTCAAACTGGCTGGGCGCAACCTCGGGGTGGTCCTTTTCGTTTTGGAAGCCGAGGGCGCGCTGGACTTCGGCGGAAGTGTCAATGAATTGGCGCAGGGGATCGAGCGGGAGCACGTGGAAGTAGCCGCCGGAGCTGGCGAATTCGAATTTGCCGGTCTGATGGAAGCGTTGTTCGGCGTCGCGACCGGCGAAGAGGAAGCCCTCGATTTCGTTGGCGGCGTGGAGTGTGTAGTTCTTCTCTTTGTAGAGCCGGTCGGAGTACTCCTTGAGAACGCCGCGGATGTCTCCGGCGTAGGCTGAGCCGTCTTTGTCGATGACGGAGCCGAAGACGAGGACTTTGCCAGCGCCGAAGACGTCGGCGGGGACCCAGTAGAAGGAGCCCCAGTCGATGCCGAGGCGGAGGTCGCTTTCTTCCTGGGCGGTGAAGCCGCGGATGGAGGAGCCGTCGAAGGTGAGGTTGTCGTATGCGCCAAGGAGAAACTTTTTGTCGTAGTCGAGCAGATGGAGCCTGCCCTCGAGATCGGAGAAGAGGACAGTGACGGCCTTGATGTTCTTTTGGTCGGTGAGGTACTTGAGACGCTTCTCGCGGATCATGTCGGGAGCGACGCGCAGGCGGCGGTCTGCCTTGGCGGCGAGGTTGAGCTCTTCGAGTTCCTCGTAGGAAAGGGCGAGAAAATTGCGGTATTCGTTGGGCATGGATGGCACCTGAGGTGGGCGATTGGATGCGAGTAAAGGGGCTGCGGAAGGATTGGAGAGCTTAGGAAAGTGTAGAGGAAAACCACCCCTCAGGGGCTAGAGCCCGCGTTATTTCTTTGCGACATATGCGGCACGACTGAAGAGGTTGCGAAAAACTGGGTTAAGTGAAGAATCTTGGTGAAAGCGAGGGTAGCAGGGGCTGAAGCCCGGAAGATTTGATTAGCCCTCTGATGGCCCGGCTGAAGCCGTGCCGTTTTTACAAAGCACCGTGACGGAGGTTTTCAGCAAGGAGTAAAGTCGTGCCCTTTCAAAACTTCGGCTCAGCGCAGACTTTCAAAAAAGTCACGACGACTGTTTATTTCAAAAACGAAGGACATCTGGTTATTTCAGAAACGAAGAAGGGGAAATGGAAACTGGCTGCGTTTCCATTTCCCCAATCTCCGGAATGCCTGAAGGCGATGTGTGCGGAAGGCTTGCCACGATCAATAGTCGCTAGAGGATCGTTTGAGCCTGCGGGCCGGTTACGGCTTGGGAACGCTGTTGATGGTCTTTAGGATGCGGGAGACGATCTGGTAGGGATCGCCCTCAGAGTTGGGTCGGCGGTCTTCGAGGTAGCCCTTGTAACCGTTCTTAATGAAGTTCACCGGGAGGCGGACAGAAGCGCCGCGGTCGGAGAGACCATAGCTGAACTTGTCGATGGCCTGGGTCTCGTGGAGACCGGTGAGGCGGAGATGGTTGTCGGGGCCATACACGGCGATGTGCTCGGGGACGTGATCGGCGAAGGCCTTCATAAGAGCCTCAAGATATTCCTTGCCGCCCACTTCGCGGATGTACTTGGTGGAGAAGTTGCAGTGCATGCCTGATCCATTCCAGTCACCCTTGAGTGGCTTGCAATGCAGGACCATATCCACTTCGTATTTCTCGCAGAGGCGCATCATCAAATACCGCGCGGCCCAGGTGTCATCGGCTGCTTTGGCTGAGCCCTTGGCGAAGATCTGGAACTCCCATTGGCCTTTTGCGACTTCAGCGTTGATGCCTTCATGGTTGATTCCGGCGGCAAGACAAGCTTCCCAGTGCTCTTCGACGATGGTGCGGGCCAGGGAGCCCATGTATTTGTACCCTACACCGCAGTAGTAGGGGCCCTGTGGAACCAACGGGAAGCCGCCCTTCGGCCAGCCGAGAGGAGCGCCATCTTTGTAGAGGAAGTACTCCTGTTCCAAGCCTACCCAGAGATCGGGATCGTCCTCGATGGTGGCGCGCATGTTGGTGGAGTGGGGCGTGCCATCGGGGTGCATGACCTCGCTGAGGACGATATATGCGTTGTTGCGGCTTGGATCAGGATACAGAGCCACAGGTTTCAGGACGCAGTCAGACTTGCTGCCTTCGGCCTGCATGGTGGAGCTTCCGTCAAAACCCCAAAGAGGTAGATCGGCAAGGGTGGGTGGCTTTTCAAATGCCTTGCTGAGCAGACTTTTTCCGCGAAGCTCGGGAACGGGCGTCTTACCGTCGAGCCAGATGTACTCCAATTTGTACTTTGTCATGCGCTCCTCGTTAGGTGGAATGGGTTGGAGGTTTTCAAGCAGAATCGTAGAACCTAGTTCATAAAGAATTCGTGAAGATTCACGAATCGCTCGGTGCCTGGACAGGGATTACCTGTGATGAGCCACGAGGATCATCAACAGCAGGACTGCTACGGGGATCATTGCTAAAGCACCATAATACAAAATCTTTCTGGAGGTTTGTGATTTGCGTTTCTGCCAGTCGCGAATTTCCGGACGATCTTCAACGCCAACCTGGTCGAGATGCTGTAGGTCCCACTGGAAATCGTGGGCTTTGGGGTAGCGGTTGCGCGGGTCGCGCTCGATGGCGCGATAGATAACCTCCTGCAACTGCGGGGAGATATCGGGATTGGCAACGCGGGGCGGGACCGGGTGGTTGATCAGGCGCTCGTTCATGGCGGCCATGGGAGATGGACCGGAAAAGGGGAGCTTTCCGGTGAGCATCTCGTAGAGGATGATTCCCATGGAGTAGATGTCGGAGCGGCCGTCGCCGCGCTGGCCCTTTACTTGTTCGGGTGAGATGTAGTTTGGAGTGCCGATGGTGGCGGTGAAGTTGGCATAGGTGAGGCGGCGGGCGGCGGCGTCGCCGGCGATGCCAAAGTCGATGAGCTTTACGGTGTCGTCTTCGCCGACCATGATGTTTTCAGGCTTGAGGTCGCGATGAACAACGCCGTTGGCGTGGATGTAGTCGAGGGCACCGAGGACATCGACGGCGATGCGGATGGCGCGGTCCTGGGGCATGGGGCCCTCTTCAAGGATTTGGCGAAGCAGCCGGCCTTCGCACCACTCCATGACCATATAAATTCGGGAGCGCTTTTCGCCGCCGAAGACGCGCATGACCTTGGGGTGGTCGAGCTTTTCTCCGATGCCGGCTTCACGCTTGAAGCGATCGAAGAGGATAGGATCGGCTTCCATGTCGGGGTGGGGAACTTTGAGTGCCACGGTGCGACTGTCGCGGGTGTCGGTGGCCTGATAAATGGTGGCCATGCCGCTCTGCGCTACCGCTCGGTCGATGCGGTAGGAGTCGACTTGCTGGCCTGGTTCATAGCGGTCAAAATGACCCATTTTGCTCGAAACTCCAGTGGTTTAGGTGTTTCCATGTTATCGGTACAGGCCTCGATCGCGATATGGGAGGATGAGGCCGGAGAAGACGGAAGTGATGAATCAGGTGGGGATGCGATAAGGGCGCCCGCGATACATGCCAACCTGCTCGACAGACTTGACGCGAATAACCTGGGCGGTGGTGTTGTCGCCGCCGTCTAGCTCGACAGCGCGAGCGACGAGTTCGCGGGCGATTTCGTCGATGTTTTTTTGCTGGGTGACGATGCGGACCATTTCAGATTCAGGAAGCTCGTCGTGGAGGCCGTCGGAACAGAGGATGATGAGGTCACCGGGAAGCAGGGTGACGGCGGTGGTATCAGCCGATACGAACATCTCGCGGCCGAGCGAGCGAGTGAGTACGTGGCGCGAATCAGACTGGGCCATCTCAGCTGTGGAAATAAGGCCGAGCTTGCGCTGCTCGTTGACGAAGGTGTGGTCCTGGGTGATCTGTTTGGCGCGTCCATTGCGGACGAGATAACAGCGGGAGTCGCCGACGTGGGAGACGATGGCCTGGTCGTGGCGCATGGCGCAGGCGACGAGTGTGGTGCCCATACTCTTGCCGCGATACTCGGGAGCGAGGGTGCAGTCGTGGACGGCGGCGTTGGCATGCTGGATGAGCCGGGGCAGGAGGCTGATGAGCATGGTGCCGGCCTGCGCTTTATCAAAGCCGTCTACGAGGACCTGAAGGGCCTTGTTGGAAGCGACTTCGCCGAGGTCTGTGCCGCCGACACCGTCAGCGACGGCGAAGAGATAGCCGTGGGAGCGGGCCTGCTGGCGAGAGGCGGGAATGAAGAAGCCGGTGGCGTCTTCATTGTTGGTGCGAACCTTGCCTGGATCGGTTGCCTGGCCGAACTGTACTTCCAACATGGGCGCTGCCGCCTCGAGAGTTTAGAGCGAAACCGGAGTAAATGCATGATTTTGGATTCGCTGTGAGTTCCGCCGTAGTGTGCCGGGGCAGGAGGAACCCGCTTAAAGCATTCTGAATCGCCGGAAATAAAAAAGGAATGGTGGATTGTGGGTATTCAAAAAACGACTGGGTGGTTCCCTGGACTCTCTCTCATGGTAACGAGAGAGAGTCCAGATTCCACCCAGCGGTTCAGAGCGCGGGACGATGGAAGGGGCCTAGCGAGTGGTGAGCAGAACCTCCTTGCCTTTCTTTTTGGAGGAAGTGAGGAAGTAGATGCCACCATAGATGCCCCACATTGCGGCGATGCCGAGTGCGGTGAGCGGCTCCATCTTGGTACCGAGGTTGAAGAAGGGACCGGCAATGTAGAAGCCCATCATGACCAGGTTGGCGAGGAGGCCAAAGCCTGGAATGAGGGTGTGCTTGAGGAGGTTGTAGTCGGGACGGCCGTGGTACGCAACCATGCAGAGGAAGCAGCTGAGCGCATAGAGGATGAAGGTGCCGAAGTTGGAGGTGAGAGTGATGGCCAACAAGGAGTTGGGCAGAGCGGCCAGGGTGTCGTGAGACAGGTAGCCGAAGTTGGAGAAGATGTTGTGGGGCAGCGCAGCGATTGTTGCATCGGTGGGCGCGCTGGCGTCAGCGAAGACCAGGGAGACGGCGACGACGCCGATGACCGCGGAGATTATGGCCAGGGTCCAGATGGCCTTGCGAGGGCTGAGCGACCCAGCGTGGAGGATGCCGAAGTGGGCGGGAGCTTCCTCGTCCTTGCCCATGGCGTAGGTGACACGCGCGCCGGTGTTCATGCAGGCGAGCGTGGTACCGATGAGGGCGAGGAAGACGGTGATGGCCTCGGCGAACATGAAGTACTTGCCATGGCCAGGGCCAAGGAGCCAGTCGCCGACGATGATCATCATGTCGCCGATGGGCGCGGCGGAGCCGACGGCGCTCTGCATGGTGTAGCCGGAGTTGAGGAAGTAGTTGGCCGCAAAGTACTCAAACAGGTAGCAGACCACGCCCTGTATGAGCAGCGAGGCGATGACGGCGATGGGAATGTGCTTGGTGGGGTTCTTGGCCTCACCGCCCATGGCAGTGACCGATTCGAAGCCGACCAGGATGAGAATGGCGACGGTGGCCTGGATGAATAGATAGCTGAACTTGTGCGGCGAGATGACGGAGACGGCGTTAGTGTGGGTGAGGAAGTTGCCGCTCGCATCGGTCTCGGGGTAGGTGATTACGAAGGGAACGGGCTTGCCGGCGGGGTCGAGCAGGGGCAGCGGATTGCCGTCCTTGTCGCGGAGCGTGGTGCCGTCTTTGGCGGTGGCGAACTGATAGGTGTAGGTGGAAAGGGACTGCGAGTCGTATTGGAAGGCGGTGGGACCGGTGGTTCCAGTGGGATGTGTGGAGCGATAGCCGAGCGCGAGGACGGAGAAGACGACGAGCGCGGAGATCTGGATGATGTTGATGGCCAGGTTCACGGCGGTGGAGGCGCCGGCGCCCTTGGCGGCGATCCAAGCGACAAAGAAGGAGAACAGGACCGCAACGAGGCCCATGAAGACGGGGCCGGGGTTGGAGCCGCTAAGGAATGTGGGGAAGAAGAACCCTACAATGTATCCGACGAAGATGCCCGTGGTGGCCACCATGACGCCAGGGTAGACCCAATAGTAGAGGTGGGAGCCCCAGCCGACGATGAACTTGGCGATACGGGCATATTTGAAGGACGCGTCCTTGGAGAGCATGGCTTGCTCAGCGTAGTAATAGCTGGAGCCGGTGCCGGGATAGAGCTTGGAGATTTCGGCGTAGGCGACGGCGGTGGCCAGGCAGAGCAGAAGCGCGCCGACGATGCCGATCCACATGGCAGGAGCGGTGGAGGGTTGGTTGGCCACACCGGTGGTGGCCTGGATGAAGAAGGTGAGCCAAAGGAAGGCGCCGGGAGCGATGAGGGCCATTGCGTTGCTGGTCAACCCTGTAAGGCCCAGTGTGGCCTGCATCTCGGGTGCTTTTTGATCTGCCATGAGCATTCTCCTGAAGAAGTGGGGTGCTTCGAGCGGTTCCAGGGTAGAAGTAACCCTGCTGGCTTTGATTAAGGTCGCCGCTCCTTGCCACCCCGCGAATGAGGACCTATCCGCGGGGACCCCGGCTTGGGGTCGCGACGACCTGAGGACAGTGGCTCCGAAGTACAGCAACCCTGGAACCGCTTAGGGTCTGTTCCGGGCGGGGGGCCCGGGGGAACCGTTTCAAATTAGCCCTTCGCTTACAACCGACCGGGGCGGAAGCGGTGATGCTAAGTGGGTAGTTAAGATCCTAGGGTTGCAACGATAAAGATGAAATGAGGAATCGGGAAAGAGATGGCGTAGCCCAGAGGGCGCGGCAGGTCTTTGTTCCGAAAGCAGTTGGGGAAATGTCCGGCCGCATCGGTGAGAGGCGAGGCGGCCGGAGCGAGGGAGCCAGGCTGACTAACGCTTGGGTCCGAAGAAGGCGACAAAGGCAACGGTCAACGTCTGCTGCGACTTGACGTAACTGCCGACGCCCTTGCCGAAGACATCTTCGTTGGAGAAGTCGGCGCGATATTCAGCGCGCATCAGCAGCCCCTCGAGCCATTTGTATTCGTAGGTTCCAGTGAACTCGTAGAGGTGCTGGGCGTTGCCGGTTTCAAATCCCTGCGGGTCGTTGAAATATTCAAAGCGGCCGGCGATAGCGTTCTTGGCACTCGCCTGCTCGTGAAAGGCGGCGGCTATGCCCTGCCAATGGTTGAGGTGTGTGTCGCCGTAGGTGCAGGTTGGAATCTCACGGGCGGCGAGGGAACCGGGCTTCTTCGTTGCGGAATCGCAGTCGGTGGTGGTGATTAGACCATCGCGATTCTGGCCGTAGTCGTAGTTGATGTAGGCATTGAATTTCGCGTTGGGCGTGAAGAGGATGGTTGAGTCAATGAGGTTGCGGAAGCCGTTCGAGGTGAGAGAGTTCTCGGGGCCGCCGATGTAGTTGACGTTCCATTGGTACTTGGGCTTGGTGAGCGCGTTGGTGAGGACGATGGTTGCGCCGCCGTTGGATTTGCTTATGTTGTTCCAGCCGTTGACAACCTGAATGCCGATGGTGTCGACCTTTGAGACCGGCATGGAGGTGCGGACGCCGAAATGCCAGTAGGGAATGGCGTAGGAGAAGAGCAGGGAACGCGAGTAGTTCCAGTTGTCCTTGGACTCGATGACTTCAGCGCCGGCCGATGTGACGAACTTTCCGAAGTCCAATTCGAAGCCCTTGGCCTTGATGGGCTTGAGGGAGAGGAAAGCCTGCTCGATGTAGTTGAGCTGGTCGGTCGAAGAGCTGTTGCTGGGAGCCGCGTTGATGAAGTCGTTGGTGCGGCCGTAGATGAAATCAACGTGAGCGCCGATCGGGTCGGGATCGTGGTTCAGGGAGAACTTAGCGGCGCTGATGTTGAATTGGTCAGTCTTGTCGTTGAAGTTATAGAGGTCGTTGATCTGGCCGTTGTCCTGCGCATTGGGGCGGTTGAAATCGGCGCTGTAGTAAACGTCGATCATGCCACTGATATCCATTGGGCCCACGCTCCACGTGGGCGGAGCCGGTGCGGCGGCAGCGGGTGCGGCGGCTGGGGTGGCGGGGGTCTGCGCAGCGGGAGTGGCGTCGGGGGTAGTGGCAGGCGCGGGCGTAGTCTGTGCCGCGGCAGAAAGGGCGAAGGCCACAGTGGTAGCGGCCACGGCTTGCTGGATTCGAATGAGATTCAGATGCATCGGCACGGTTCCTCCGGAAAAAGTTGTTGGGTACGGATTCCAGCCAGTAAGGCGTGAAGGAAAAACTCCCTGAACATGCGAGCCAAACGCGCTCTACTCCGGCGGTCGTTTTGGGCGCAGAAGCCCCCTCGCAGAGCGAACAGGAACTCCGCAGGAGACGATCCGGTCGTTTCGGATTAACTCCAGTTACGCAAGGGTCACATAAGGAATAAATGAAGATTCCATAACTTAATCTTTATTTCGTCCTCATGATATTCTCGTGAGCAATCGGTCGGTTAACTCAGGGAAATGGGTTGCCGCAGTGGGGAAGGGTAGTTTTATGCGGGCGAATAGGGATCTTTATTGAGCGGGTGGAAGCAGCCGGTCAGATGAATTTCAAAACGAGCTGAAGGATGCGGCTGAAGGACGGGAATGACGAATTGGCAGCAAATTCGAGTGCTGTTGATCGACGATGAGCCGTCGATTCGTCGTGCGCTGGCGCCGACGCTTCGGGAGCTTGGTTTTCAAGTGTCGGAAGCGGCGAGCGGGGAAGAGGCGCTGCAGATGCTGCGGACAGAGGTGTACGACGCAGCGCTGCTCGACGTGAACATGCCGGGGATAGGGGGCCTGGAAACGCTGAGGCGAATCCGGCAGTCGGCGATGAGGCTGCCAGTGCTGATGCTGACGGTGCGGGACGAAGAAGAGGACAAGGTGAAGGCGCTGGACCTTGGCGCGGACGACTACGTGACGAAGCCGTTCAGCACGCCGGAACTGATTGCGCGCATTCGCGCAGCGGTGCGGCGATTCAAGGCGCCGACGCGGGCGACTGATGCACCGATTGAGATTGGTGAGATCCGACTGGAGCCTGTGAAGAAGATCGTCACCAAGCGAGGACAGGCGCTTCACTTGACGCGGAAAGAGTTCGACATTCTGCACTGCCTGATGAGCCGCGCGGGGCGGGCGATCACGTACGGAAAGCTGCTGGCCGCGGTATGGGGAGCGGATGCGAGAGAAGAGATTGAGTATCTACGGACGTATGTGAACCAGTTGCGGAAGAAGATTGAGGACGACCCGTCGAAACCTGTGTACCTGCTGACGGACGTGTATGTGGGGTATCGGTTCGTGAGCGCGGATATGTTCGCGCCGGAAGAGGAGCCTGAGGCAGATGGGAGCCCGAGTGCGATGGAGCCGCAGCCAAGCGAAGGGATAAGGTGACAAGGATGGCGAACCACTACAACGTATTGTTTGTGTGCACGAACAATGCCGTGCGGTCGATCATGGCGGAGGCAATTCTGAATCACGTTGGCATGGGGCGTTTTGCGGCGTACAGCGCGGGGAGCCATCCGGCCGCGCGGGTGCATGAGGAGACGGTGCGGCAGCTGGACTTGGCGCAGATGGGCGACGGGGCAAACCGGACGAAGTCATGGGAGATGTTCGCGTGGCCTGGGACGCCGCGGATGGACTTTGTGATCACGCTTTGCGCTGTTGCGGCAAGCCGTCCGCATCCGCAATTCCCGGGGAATCCGATTTTGGTGCACTGGCCAACGCCGAACCCGGAGGCGGTGGAGGGATCGCGGGAAGTTGTGCGGCAGGCTTTTGATGCGGTGTTCGGATTGCTGAACGAGAGAATCCGGATGATGGTTGCGCTGCCGGCGGCTGAGCGGGGGAAGGAAGAGCTGCACAAAGGACTGGAACGAATGGCAAAGTCGGCGCGAAGGCTGGTGGCGGACGAGTTGATGGCCGGCGAGGCGGCGGAGTTGCCGGCTGTGGCAGCGACAGAGCCCGTGGGCGAGGCGGGACTCACAACGGACCTGATTCCGGCGTAAGGGCGGCCGGGGCGGCGGGTTGATTCTGAACTGATCTCGATTTCAATTGATTGTGTGGAGCGGGCGTGCGGGTGGCGCTGAGATGAGCTGCGTGCGTGCGAAGATGGGGGCGCCCGGAGAGAAGCGCACAATTCGGGGCTCGGGAAGCTGGCGAAGGGTGCGCGCAGTAGTTCCGCATACAGGAGCGGCCGTTAAGAATCCATGATTGGCCTGTTAAGATTTTTTAGAACTTCCCTGCCTGGTTTTCAGAACGCGCACCTGCATCGCAGGGTGAACAGTAAGGACTAAAAGAGGTCGCAGCGGTTGAATGGGCGCAGAGACGCCGCGGGTGGCCGGGCTCTCTTGAGCCTCCTGTCGACCTGAAAGGTTGGTAGCCGAATTGGCTGGAAGCTACATTCCATTGCGAACGACGCTTGCGGTGTCGCGTACGCGCGGGTCGGGAACGCGCGTGCTGCTGTTTACGCTGGAGTGTTCGCTGGGGATAGTGGCAGCGATTCTGGTTTCGGCATTCTCGTACTGGTCGCCATGGCTTCTGCCGGTGTCTCTGCTTCTTTATCTGCTGATCGTGGTGCCGACGGCGCTGCTATACGGGTTCTGGCAGGCGGTGATCGTGTCGCTGTCGGCTGTGGTGATGCACGCGTACATCACGGCGCGGGATGCGAAGCTCAGTCAAGCGGCAGACCCGGCTAACACAGTGACGCTTCTGGCTTTTATCGCGGTGGCGTTGACAGTGAGCCGATTGTCGGCACGCGTGACAGGGCACGCGCAGGAGGCAGAGTCGTGGGGCGGGCAGATGCAGGACCTGTATGAGCTCACGAGGCGAACGCTACAGATGAACCTGCACGTGGAGCCGGGGCCGCAACTGGCAGAGTTGGTGCACGAAATTTTTGCGCTGGAGGCAGTGGCGGTGTTCGACGCCGATTTGCACGATGTGTACACAGCGGGCTACTGGAGTGTTGACCCGCAGGAGATGGCGCAGAACGTCTACTACTTTGAGACGTCGGACGACGATGCAGGGACGGGGATTGGGCGGAGGGTGGTTCGGTTGGGAACCGTGCCGGTGGGCAGCCTGGTATTGCGCGGCGAGACAAGCCCATTGACGAATAATGCGATTGCGTCGCTGATTGCGATTACGTTCGATCGCTACAGGGCGTTCGCCAATGAGAGCAGGATTGAGACAGAGCGTCGGACCGAGCAACTGCGGTCGACTGTGCTGGACAGCCTGGCGCATGCGTACAAGACGCCGCTGACGGCGATTCGCGCGGCGAGTACGGGTTTGGCAGAGATGGGGCACCTTTCAGCGGGGCAGGCGGACCTTGTGGCTCTGATCGATGAGCAGACAAGCCTGCTGAACGAGTTGACGACGCGGCTGCTGACAACCTCGCGGCTTGATGCGGGTGAAGTGACGATTCATGCGACAGAGGTGGCGGTTGCCTCGCTGATTGAAGAAGTGGTGGCGAGCCTGAAGGACCGGCTGGCTAGCATGAAGCTTTCGATCGAGCTTGAAGACGAGGAGATGGTTATCAACGGCGACCGGCAACTGCTGGTGATGCTGTTGACGCAGTACGTTGACAACGCGTGCAAGTACTCCATCTTCGGGACGACGATCACGATTCGCAGCAGGCGCGCGAACGCAGAGATTATCTTTTCGGTTCACAGTTTCGGGCCGGAGATTCCGATGGCCGATCGTGAGCGGATCTTCGACAGGTACTATCGCTCGGCGACCTACTCGAACCGTGCGGCGGGAACGGGGATCGGGCTGTCGGTAGCCAAGCGGGTAGCGCTCATACACGGCGGATATGTGTGGGTGACGAGCGAAGAGGTCGAAGGGACAACATTTTTTGCAGCAATTCCTGCGCCAGCGCAGAAGAAAGGCTCCAGATGAACCAGCCAGCACTTCGTGTTTTGATTGTTGACGATGAAACCGCGATTCGGAGGGCGCTGCGGGCGCCGCTGCTCGAGCTTGGATTCCAGGTGGTGGAGGCATCGCGCGGGGAAGAGGCGCTGCAGGCGCTGCGCACGGCGATTTGCGATGCGGTGCTGCTGGACGTGAACATGCCGGGGATTGGCGGCATTGAAACGCTGCGGAGGATTCGTGCGATGGCGCCGAGGCTGCCGATTCTGATGCTGACGGTGCGAGACCAGGAAGAAGAGAAGGTGCAGGCGCTGGACCTGGGCGCGGACGACTATGTGACGAAGCCCTTCAGCACACGGGAACTGATTGCGCGCATCCGTGCGGCGGTGCGGCGTGTGAAGGCTCCGGTGAGGCCGGAGAATGAGCCCATTGAGATTGGAGAGATCCGGTTGGATCCGGTGAAGCGTACCGTGATGAAGCGCGGACAGCCGCTGCATTTGACGCGGAAGGAGTTCGACATTCTGCATTGCCTGATGAGCCGGGCGGGGCGCGTGGTGACGTATGCGCGGCTGCTGACGGCGGTGTGGGGTCCGGATTGCCGGGAAGAGGTGGAGTATCTGCGGACGTTTGTTCGGCAGTTGCGGAAGAAGATCGAGGACGACCCTTCTGCGCCGCTGTACCTGCTGACGGACGTGTACGTGGGTTACCGATTCGCGGATGCGCAGATGTTTCAGGAGGAGACGGCGGGAAAGGCTGTGGGCGGCGGGGGGATGGAGGAGACAGGTGCAGAGGCAAGTGCCCCGGCGGAAGCGGAGTAGGGCGGCTCATCCCGCACATTCTGCACGGAACGCAGAAAGGATGGGGCACCTAGCCATCTATTTCTCGTGATAATCCTCAGTACCGCGCTCGCCTAGCTTCGGAATTCTCCAATGCCGAACTACGTAGGCAGTGCCATCTTGGAGTGGCATACTGTAAAACCACACCTCACCAGTCTTCGGATCGAAGAACGTTGGATTGCCTCCAGAATCGGAGTACTGCACTCCAGCAAACGGACCCTCGGCCTGAACGGTGGTCGCTGGGCTTGTGTACTGATGGCAACCGATCAGGACAAGCATGAATGCGATGACGGTGAGGACGGCTTTGGTATAGAGGTCTGGTTTCATGCGCAACGGTCTAGCACTGCGCGGCGGCGTCTCACCTTCTTCCCTTTGTGAGAATGCGGAGTGATCCGATTGACTACCACCGGTTGGCGCCTTGGCCTCTTCATCTGGCGTTCGCCAACGAGGCAGTCTATTCGTTTTCAAAGATAGATTTGGTGAGACCTGACTGGCGAATGATGCTCTGGAGAGTTCCGCGCCTGAGTGGATCGTGGAGCGGCACGGGGACAGTGACGGTTGTCCCCTCGGTTCTCAGTTGCATAATTCGATGGCTTCCGTGCTGGCGCACCGCGACAAAGCCATGCTGCTCGAGGATTTTGCAAACTTCTGAGCCTGAGAGGACCCTCAGCCTACCCAACGGGCACCTCAACCTGCGTGATAAAGACCTCACTGTGGAGCCGCTGGCGAATCTCCTGGTGCGAGGCAGTCTGGAAGAAGAGCGTGAGGGCTTCGACGAGATTAGCGCGCGCTTCCTCGATGGTTGAGCCCTGACTGGCGATGTCGAGCTCAGGGCACAGAGCGACGAATCCATCGTCTTCGCGCTCAATAATCGCTGTCATTCGCTGGGGGCTTGGCATGGTGGAATTCTACGCCTTCCTTGACCATTTGGAGTTTGCGGGCCGAGGCGTGCCGTCTTGGGGTTCGTGGATTCCCATCTTTTCCGCAGCAGGAAGCGGAAAGGATTGGAACCGGGGCATCTACGCATGACAAGACTCAACCGGCGCAGGTTCGGCCAGGGCTATTCGTCGTAGTGGAGCAGGCTGAAGACGTCGTACTCCTTGAAGCGGTCGCGGCCTTTGAGGAAGTCGAGTTCGACGGCGAAGGCGAGGCCGGCGATTTCTCCGCCGAGCTGCTTGACGAGCTTGACGGTGGCCTCCATGGTGCCGCCGGTGGCGAGCAGGTCGTCGACGAGGACGACGCGCTGGCCGCGCTCGATGGCGTCGAGGTGAATTTCGAGGACGTCGGAGCCGTATTCGAGATCGTAAGTGACGCGGGCGACGGGCGCGGGAAGCTTGCGGGGCTTGCGCACGGGGACAAAGCCGGCGTTGAGGCGATAGGCGAGGGCGGGGCCGAAGATGAAGCCGCGCGCCTCAATGCCGAGGACCAGATCGATCTTGTGTTCGATGTAGTGCGCGGCGAGCATGTCAATGAGCTTTGCGAAGCCGGTCTTGTCTTTGAGGACGGTGGTAATGTCGTAAAAAAGTATCCCTGGCTTGGGAAAATCGGGGACGGTGCGCACGAGTCTCTTAAGGGCCTCTACATCAAGGGGTGTTGCTTCTTCAGACATGCTTTTCGATCCTTCCTGGATGGAGCCAGAGGTGTTTTGGCTGCCTTGAAGATTATAAGTGGCGGGTGAGTTCGGACGATATTTACCAGGCGCCTTCGATCCTGAAGGATTCGAGGTCTGCGGCTTCTTTTTCGTCGAGGTAGTGTTCGAGGATGCGGTCAACGCGGCTGCCGCGTGGGCCCTGGCGAAGGCTGGCGCGGAGTTCGGCAAGATCTTCGAGGTTGCCGGACGCGACGACCTCGACGTCGCCTTCTTCAGTGTTGCGGACCCAGCCTGAGAGGCGCAGTTCGCTGGCCTCGCGATGGACAAACCAGCGAAAGCCGACACCCTGTACGCGACCCTGGACGAGAAAATGAAGAACCATGGCGTTGTAACCATCGCCAGTGTTGCAGATGGAGCGGCGAGGTGCAACAGGGGCGAGGGATTGACAGGCAAGGAGCGCCGTCCCTGCGGGACTCCGGGGTCAAAATTTGGAATCTGCTTTCCCCACGCTGAAGCGCGGGGCTAACAAACGCTGCGCCTACGGCGCGCCGATCACGACATTACTTATACAGCCATCAATAACATACGCTGCGCCTACAGCGCGGGTGTGGTGAGCCACCAAATTCAACGTGGAGCGCGGGGCTAACTAACGCTGCGCCTGCGGTGCGGGAATTGATTCACTGGGCAGGTTGGGCGGAGAGACGGCGGTCGATGACGATTGAGCCCTTGGGGAGCTGAAAGAGTGCGGGGTTGGGCTCGGCAAGGTTGACATCGGTGACTTTGAAAGACTGCTCGCCGACGTCGGGGCCGGATAGATGAGAGATGAGATTGATGCCGATGCGGTCAGAATGCCAGAACTCGCGGGTAGCGGTGACTGGGCGATCGTTGCCGAAGACGCCTTTGACATAAGTTGTGACATCGCGGCTGCCCGTGCAGTCGAGGCCCTCGAAATAACGGACACCGAGATCTTCATGTGTGCGAGAGCCTGCGTTGTTGGGGAGTGGGCCGGTGGTTCCAGTTGCCGGAACGTAGACCGCGGCGGCGGTGCCTTCGTAGTCCTGAAGGAAGCAGCGATGCGGCTTTTCAAACATATCGCAGTTGTAGAGGGTGTGGGCTGCCGGGTCAGCGATCTGAATGAGGTTCATATAGGACTCGGTGCCGCTGTCTTTGGGAACGAGGGCCCAGCGCTCTTCGTAGATGCGGCCCTCACTGTCGCGGGCGACGCGACGCCGGTTGGCCAAGATGACATTGCCCCCGCCTGGCATGGGGCGCGCCCACTCGGTGTGGACGATGGCGGTGAAGGGCGCGTTGAGCAGGACGGGGATGTAGATGCTCTGCAGGACTTGGTTGACGCCGCCATCCCTCATCTCGACTACGGGAGGCTGGGTTTCCTGGGCGATGAGGGGCTGGATGAGGAACGCGGCGAGGAGGGCGCAGGAAAGTGCCGCTTGCGGATGGCCTGGATTGGTTTGCAGGGGAACCTCCACGATTGCGAGAAAAGGATACCGCGATTAGAGATAGTTTTGAACGTGAAAACAGAAGATGGGCGCGTTGGGGATGGGCCGGCCGAAACGGATGAGATGGGCGCGGAGAACAAGAGGCGGCGTGGACGCCGCGCTACACTGGACTCAATCATGGTGTTCGTTTTAGACAACTACGACTCGTTTACTTACAACCTGGTGCAGTACCTGGGGGAGCTGGGGGCTGAGGTTGAGATTCGCCGCAACGATGAAGTGACAGTTGAGGATGTGGAGGCGATGAAGCCGGAACGGATTCTGCTTTCGCCGGGGCCATGCACGCCGGGCGAGGCGGGGATTCTTGTGCCGCTGATTCGGCATATGGCTGGGAAAACGCCGATTCTGGGAGTTTGCCTGGGACATCAAGCGATTGGCGAGGCGTTTGGCGGCGAAGTGGTGAGGGCGGAGCAACTGATGCACGGGAAGACAAGCCCGGTGGAGCACGACGGAAAGGGTGTGTTTCAAGGGCTGCCAACGCCGTTGACCTGTACGCGCTACCACTCGCTAATTGTGGCGGAGAAGTCGCTGCCGAAGGAGCTGGAGGTGACGGCACGAACGAAGGCGGCGAATGGCGCGGGCACGACGATTATGGGGCTGCGGCACAGGACGCTGAAAGTTGAGGGCGTGCAGTTTCATCCGGAGAGCGTGCTGACTGAGGGTGGGCACCAGATGATCCGGAATTTTTTGAAGATGTAAGGTATCGCGAGTTTGGTGTTCGAGTTGGATTGGAATGGAGTGGTCGAAGTGGGGGTACTGCAGGGGCTAAAGCCCAGGATCAATATTGGGCCATATTCGGCACGACTGAAGTCGTGCCCTGACTCATTGTCTCTCCTCCATCGAGTTTTTCCGCAGCATGTGAAGCACGCACCCTTCAAAATTGCGGCGATGGCAATTGTTTTCGTCCTGGTTTGCGATTCATTCGTGGGCGTCGCGCAGGAGAGTTCGGTGAATCAAGCTGTGCCGGCAGGTCAGGCTGCGCCTGTGGGTCAGGCTGGGCAAGCGCCAGGTGCATCCGGACAGACTGGTGAGGATCAGGCAGGGTCGCAGGGGCCGATTGCGATTGTGTCGCTGGAAGGCCAGGGGGCGAATGGGGCGCCGACGGTGACGGGCGCGCTGGAAGTGACGAAGGGCAAGGCGGTGATTGTGGCGAGCGGGGCGGTGACGGCGGGGGATCGGACCACTGAGGTTACGCTGCCGCATCGTGGGGTTCTTAGGGTGTGCGCGTCGACGACGGTGAAGCTGGCGTCGGACACAACCGTGCCGGCTGGAGATGTGCCCGGGCTCATGATGGCGATCGATCATGGGGCGGTGGAAGCGAGCTTTGCGACGGGGCGGAATTCGGACATTGTGATGACGCCGGACTTCAGGATTCTGATTGGTGGGCCGGGGGCGGCGGAGGTGAAGGTGCGGCTGGGACAAGGCGGCGATACGTGCGTGGATAATGCGGGGGTGAATGCGCCATACGTGCTGGTGACGAGCGTGTTCGATGGAGGGGCTTACAGAGTGCAGCCGGGGCAGAGGGTGATGTTCCAGCACGGGAGCCTGCACGAGGTGGTGGACCAGGAGAAGGAACCGTGCGGGTGCCCGCCGGATGTGGAGCCGAAGAGCAATGAGTTCCCTTTGGCGCAGAGCGAGGGACTGGCGGCGAAGGCTCCGCCGGTGACGAGCGCGGCAGTGGGGCATGCGGCGGAAGCGGCTGGGACGCTGGCCTACAACGGGGAAGAGCATGCTGTTCAGCCGGTAGTGACGGCGGATGATGCAAGCAAGACAGCTGCGACGGCAAGTGCGCCGCGGCCTGCAGAGCCAGCGAAGAAGAAGGGTGGGTTCTTCGCAGGGATTGGGCGGTTTTTCAAGAAGTTGTTTGGGGCGGAGTGAAAAAAGCAGGGAACAGGGAATAGGGAACAGGGAACCGCAGGCCAATTGGAGCCGTAGTCATTGCAACCAGCATTTTCTTCCCCGACTACGCTGGCGGAGGTTCGGAATGGCCGCATCGAACAGCGGAGGTGGTTCTGTTGTAGGTCGCAGTGTGTCGATCAGTAGACCGATTGGGTGGTGGCCTCGAGTCGTGGTGCTGCTCGGCGTTGTGCTGACGGCGATGGGCGCTGTGATTGCACTGGTTCATCCGGTGATGTTGGTGTCGCCGCACGATGAGATCAATGGGGCGGTGCATATTTATGCAGGGTACTTGGCGGCGCGCAATTTTGCGCTCGCGGGGATGCTGCTGGTGCTTTTGATGATTGGGGCGCGGCGTGCGTTGGGAAATCTTGTGGCGATTGTTGGTCTGATTCAGTTGTTGGATGCGGTGATGGATGTTGCGGAAGGGCGATGGGCTGTGGCGGCTGGTGTACTGGTTTTCGGAGTGATCTTCCTGATCGCGGCAGCGCGATTCTCCGGCGCATCGTTTTGGAAGGTTGAGGCATGGAAGTAAGGGGCGGCGATGCCTAAACGGTTCTTCTTAGAGTTCGCGTGCGCGTTCGGATGGCGGTATTAGCGCGCGGACTTCTGTGGCCTCGGCAACTTTGTCGATGCTCATGAGGAAGCGCGCGAAGAACTCGTAGCTGCTTGCCAGGTCTGGGCGCATTTCGATTGCGCTTTTGTAGACCTGCTCGGCTTCTTGATTTCGCTTGAGGGTTCCGAGAAGGTTGGCGAGGTAGAGAGTGGCCCAGTAATCCGTGGGATCTACTTCGAGAGCGCGGCGATAGTGCTGCTCGGCGAGGGCGGGTTCCTTCATCTTCTGGCAAATTCGGCCCAACACTCCGTGCGCGGCCCCACGGTTGGGATCAAGTTGAATGGCCCGTTCGAGCAGTTCGCGAGCCTTCTCAAGGTTGGACTTCTCCTCGATCAGCGCAAGGTTGAAGAAGGCCTCTTCGTATTCGGGGTCGAGCGCGATAGCTTCTTCAAAGGCGGCTCTTGCACCGTCAGCGTCGTCCAGGCGGGCACAGGCTGCGCCCAAGAGCGAGAGCGTGGGGGCCCTGCGCTCAAACGCGAGCGATTCGATGAACCACACTTTGGCAGTGGTCAGGGATACGGTGAGTTCCTTGTCTGTGCGTCTGAGCCAGAGGGTTCCCATATTGGTTCTGCACAAGGATATGAAGAGTGGGCTTGCCGTTGGCGGGCAAAGGCGGATCGCGTCTAAGAATGCAGACTCGGCCTCGTCCCATCTGCCCATCTTGGAAGCCAACCCGCCATATTTGAGCAGGAAGATTGCAGCGACATCACCGCGCGAGCGCTCCTTCCAAAGCTCAAGCGCGAGTTCGAGGTTGCCGGCTTCTTCGGCTTCGTCTGCGCGTCTTTGCAGGTCGTCGATCATGCTCTACAACTCTCGGGCGTGTTCGATGGCGCGGATGACGGCCTGGGCTTTGTTGAGGGACTCCTGGTGTTCGAGCTCGGGGACAGAGTCGGCGACGATGCCTGCCCCGGCCTGGACGTATCCCTTGTCGCCGATGGCGAGCAGGGAGCGAATGGCGATGCAGGAGTCGAGGTTGCCGGAGAAGTCGGCGTAGAGGACTGCGCCGCCGTAAGTGCCGCGGCGGGCGGGCTCGAGCTCTTCGATGATCTCCATGGCGCGGACTTTGGGAGCGCCTGAGAGGGTTCCGGCGGGGAAGCAGGCGCGGAGGGCGTCGACGGCGGTGAGGTCGGGGCGGAGCTGGCCCTCGATGGTGCTGACGATGTGCATGACGTGGGAGTAGCGCTCGACGAACATGAGGCGATCGACTTTGACGCTGCCGAATTCGCTGACGCGGCCTACGTCGTTGCGGCCCAGATCGACGAGCATGATGTGCTCGGCGCGCTCCTTGTCGTCGTGCATCATCTCTTCGGCGAGGCGCTGATCTTCTTTTTCTGTCGCGCCGCGAGGGCGGGTACCGGCGATGGGGCGGTATTCGACGCGGCTCCCGTGGACGCGGACGAGGAGTTCGGGAGATGAGCCGGCGAGTTCGAGTGGCGGTGCGCCCTGGGGGGTGTCGGGGGCGAAACGGAGGAAGAACATGTAGGGGGAGGGGTTGACGGCGCGGAGAGCGCGGTAGACCTGGAAGGTGTCGACTTCAGGCTCGACGTCGAAGCGCTGGGAGATGACGGTTTGGAAGACGTCTCCGGCGGCGATGTAGGCTTTGGTCTTTTCGACGGCGGCGAGGTAGGACTTTTTGGCGGTGCGGTGGCGGACCTTGAGCTTGCCGGCGGTTTTGGGGCGCTTGATGGAGGGGAGGGGACGGCTGAGGGTGCGTTCGAGTTTGTCGAGGCGGCGGAGGGCTTTTTCGTAGGCCTGGGACGGGGCGGTGCGGGTGACATCGGCGGTTTCGACGAGCCAGATCTGCTTGCGGACGTGGTCGAAAGCGAGGACTTCGTCGAAAAACAGGAGGCAGGCATCGGGTACGCCGAGCTCGTCTTTGGCGAGGGAGGGGAGTCGCTCGATGAGGCGGACGGCGTCGTAGGAGAAGAAGCCGACGGCTCCGGCGGTGAAGGGCGGAAGGCCGAGAAGGCGGGCGGGTTTGTGGCCGGAGAGGGCCTGGCGGAGGACATCGAATATGTCGGCATCGAGATGGGTGGTTTTGCGGCCTTCTGTAATGGTGACGGAGCGGCCGCGAGCGACGATTCTCTTGAAGGGGTGGAGTCCGATGAAGGTGTAGCGGCCGACCTGCTCGCCGCCTTCGACGGATTCAAGGAGAAAGCACTCGCGCTCAGGCCAGGCCGCGCGGAGGAAGGCGGAGACGGGGGTTTCGAGATCGGCGGCGAGGATGCGGCAGACAGGGACCAGAGTGTGGTCCTTGGCGCTGGCGAGGAAGTCCTTGCGGGAGGGCAGGTTGGTCACGGCTCCAGTGTAGCTGGAGCCAGGAGCCAGGGTTCAGAAGAGCAGGGAAGAGGGAAAAGGGAACAGGGAACAGAGATCGGAAGCAGTGGACAGTGGACAGTGGACAGAGATCAGGGAAGTAGTGAAGGAGTGAAAAAGTGAGGGAGTGAAAAAGTGCTGATTTTGGCTGAAAGGCTGAAATTTGACTGTTTTTTACCGTTTTTTGGCGGCTTTGCGTGTCCGTAACTCTTTTGTTTCCACGTCCTGTGCGGCTAAGTCCTTTGTTTCCGATGGTCGAAATAAAGAGAAAAAAAGAAACGATTTTCGAGCTAACAAACTGATAATAAATGAGTTGTACTCAGAAAATGGTTGAAAATATGCACAAAACGGGTGATCGGTGAACGGTTGAAAGAGGTAGATCCTGGGACCTTGGGGCGGCCAAGCATAGGCCGAAGGAGCTGGGTCTGGGGTCGGGTCTGGGAACAACGAACCAGGATCGATGGTGCTGTTTTGGCGTTCATGGCTAGATTGTGCGCCAAGGGGGGGAAATTATGTGCAAAAGACAGTGGACAGTGAACAGCGGACAGTGAACAGAGGCCAAATGGCAGATTTCAAATGGCTTGTGACAGGGTGTGGAGGAATGGTGAAAAGAGCGGTGAAACGCATTGAAAAGCGATGATTTTTGACTGAAAAAGTGCGCGCAAAATGGCAAATGACGGTTTTTATATAACAAGTGTTGTTATATCGCGTGACGGGGATCACGCGAGGACGGTGGACAGTGGACAGGGGCTGGTGGACAGTGGACAGTGGACAGTGGACAGGGGCTGGTGGGCTGAGGGTGGGGAACGTTGTTGGCGGGCGGGGTGATTTGGCGGTGTTGTGGGGCGAAGGGGGCGGGGATGGGTTCGTGGTCTCCCGCCCTTGAATCAAGTGTACGGCAGGGGATGGTCACCATTGATGGCAATGCCTGTGACAGGCGAGACGTTCATGCCGTCCCGCCCTAGCCCGCATTTCTCACAGACGGCGCGACAACCCAAAATTCAGGATCTTGTGGGGTCTTTGAGGGCCAGGAGGCCCTCAGGACAACCGATCTGGAGATCGGCGCTACGGCTTAAGGCGATGTGTGAGAAATGCAGGCTAGCAGGACGGGGGCCGCTCATTCTAGTTAGGGTGGGCCCCGCCTGCGATGAATGGGGCACAGCCAGCTCAGGATGACAGCTTCGTTGTGGTACGAACATAAGACTCATGAAAGCCCGCCCACTCATCGCGATAATGCTGCGATGAATGGGGCACAGCCAGCTCGGGATGACAGCCTTGTTGTGGTACGAACATCGGACTCAGCAAATTACCGGTCGATAGAGAAACCGGCGCGGCGATTCTGCTGCCAGCACTCTTCAGTGGACTGGGAGCAGAAAGGCTTCTCCTTGCCGTAGCTGACGACGCGAATGCGTGTAGCCGCCACTCCGGCAGTGACCAGCGCATTTTTGGCGGCGTCGGCGCGGTTCTGGCCGAGGGCGAGGTTGTATTCGCTTGAACCGCGTTCGTCGCAGTATCCACCGATTACGACCTTCACTTCAGGATGGGCGACGAGAAAGGAGGCATCGCGAACCAGTACGGCCTGCGCGTCGGCGCGAACGTCGTAGGTGTCGTAGTCGAAGAAGGCATCCTGCACGCCGGCTTTGAAGTCATCTTCGATGTTCGTAGATGTGGTGGGCACGACAACGGCTGGCGCTTCGTTTACGGTTATGCGAGCTGTAGCGTCGGCACTTCCGCCATCGCCGCGAGCGACGAGGTGATAGCTGGTGGACGCGGTGGGTGTAACCGTCTTGACACCAGAGGTGGGCACGTCGCCAATGCCGTCAATGGAGACACTGGTGGCGTCGGCGGTGCGCCAGGTGAGAACAACCTGGTCGCCTGCGGAGATGACGTTGGGCGTGGCGGTGATTTGCGCGACAGGCGCGGGGGCCGGAGCTGCAGAAGAAGAAGCTGAAGGCGCAGTGGACGCGGAGGATGGTGGGGCCGCCGGCTTCTTATTGCAACCTGCGATCGCGACCAGGGCAAGGACGAGTGGAACAAGGCTGAAAGCACGAAACTGTCGATTCAAGGGAGTACTCCTTCAGTGAATTCAGAAACTGGAAATCAAAAAGCACGCCGACTTTTCGTTTTGTGTCGTCCAGGCGCTGCGGCGATTGACGGTGATGAACATATCTTTCGATGCAAGTTAAGACTGAGTCGATGTTCAAAGATGGAGCAGGGGGATGATGGTGATAACCCCCAGCGCGCCAGCCTCGTGAAGAACAAGGGATTCTAACGACCTTAGAATCATAGTTCAAAAGAATGGGGACGGCGGGGCACTACTTCCAGCTCCAGTTAGGCATGGTGTTGTTGCCGGCGGATGTGAGCTGGCGCTGCTGGGTTCCGTCGGCAAGCATGGTCCAAATCTGGGTGTGGCTGCCGATGTTGCGTTCGAAGACAATGTGACGGCCGTCGGGCGCCCATGAGGGGTAGTCGTTAGTGCCTGCCTCGTGGGTGACCTGGAGCCAGCGCATGGAAGCGATGTCCATGACGTAGATGTCCTGACCGCCGGGATCGCCGGGGCCGTATTTGCGATTCCAGCTGAAGGTGAGCAGCGCGCCATTGGGCGCCCATGAGGGTGAGACGGCGTATCCGCCGTCGGTGAGGCGCTGGACATTTCCGCCATCGACGTCCATGGTGTAGATTTGCGGCTCGCCGGTGCGGCCGCCGGCCCATGCAATTTGCGCGTTGGTGCGAGGGTTGAATGTGGGCGCGACGTTGGGACCTTTGAACGAGGTGAGGCGGTGGAGATTGCCGCCGCTGGTGTCGGCGAGCCAGATTTCCGAATCGCCGGAACGGGAGGAGGAGAAGGCGATATGTGCGCCGTCGGCCGACCAGGCAGGCGATTGATTGCTGCCGCCGGCGATACCGGCTGGGAAGGCGACGAGGCGGTCAAGCTCAAGCGAATACATGCGAACCGCCCAGCCATCGCGGCCTAGCGAGGCAAAGGCGATGCGGGAGTTATCGGGAGCGATGCGCGGAGATAGCGAGATGGAGCCGAGGTGGGTGACCTGACGCTGGTTCTGGCCGTCGTAGTCCATGCACCATATCTCTTTACTGCCAGTGCGGGTGCTGATGAAGTAGATTTTGGTTTCGGCGATGCCGTTGATGCCGCCGCCGAGGCGGAGGATGATTTCGTCGGCGAATTGATGAGCGATGAGCCGGGCCGCGTCCTGCGAAGCTGCGTTTGTGTATTGCTTGCCGAGAACCTGGGGACTGACTGTGTTGCGGGCATCGAATAGCCAGCCTTGAACGGTGAGGTGGCCGCCAGAGGAAGAGAGCGAGCCGAAGGCGACCATGGCGGCGTTGGCCGGGGCCTGGGACCACTGCTGAAGGTTGATTTCCTGCGGCGAGCCGGGGTTGGATTGCGGAGCAAGCGAGCGGGAGACGATGTCGAAGATGCCAGCGGCAGAGAGGTCGCCGTAGAGGGTGGCGTCGAAGACGGCCTTGAGCGAGGGCGTCTGCGGGTCGGAGGAGAGGGGTTTGAATTCGGCGGCGGCGAGCCGGATGCGATCCTGGCCGAGGTTCGTGCCGGTGTGGACCCAGTCCTGGGCGTGAAGGATGGAAGACGAGAGCAGGATAAAAGCGATGGCAGCCTGGGGAAACGGGCGGAAACAAGAATTCATGCTTCGAGTCTTCTTTCGTCGTTTGGCTTCATTGTTTGGCCCGGATGGCTGAATCGGAAGTGGCCGTCGTTAAGCCATTTTCAGGCATGCTGGAAGCAGATCGCGCAAATACTCAGTAAGTACAATCATAGGTCACGTCGAGCCACTGATCGTTGGAGTCGTGGGGCAGGTCGCCAAAGGTGTCAACACGCTGCGTGGCGAGCAGGCAGGAGCGATCAAGGGTAGGGCTGCCACTTGCCGTGTTGACACGAAAGGCCGAAGGCGTGCCCTGGCGGCTGACTCTAAAGTAGATTTGAACCGTTGCGCCATGGGGCGTGCGGGGATCGACTTGTGCACGAATCCAATTCTGGTCCACTTTTCGTTTGATGCCATCGACGTACCAAGGGAAGCGTGTGCCGAAGTCGCCATTGGTGACGCTGACCGGCTGGGCGGAAGCTGAGGGTTGGGCCATGGTGGCGCGGGGCATGCTGGCGCCGGCCTGCTCGCCGAACTGAGCGCGGTTCTCCTGCTTTGGCGGAGGCTGGTGGGCCTGAGTCTTCGGTGCGGTCTGAACGTCCTTCTTTGGCGGGGCTTTCTGCTGCTTGCCAGAGATGGGGATGGCGGTTTCGTCGACAGCTTGCTGGGCTTTGGGTGTTGGAGGGGCGGGGGCCTCGCTGGGTTTTTCGGTGGCGAGGACGTTTTCGTTTTTGACGTGGTCAGCGGGAAGAGGCAGAGCGTTGGAGACGAGGCTCACCTGGATAGAGCTGCCCGGGCCGGGATTGCCCCAGAAGGTGTGATGGAAGAGTCCGCCAAGAAATGCGTAAAGAAGGAGAGCGCCGGCGAGTGCGATGTGGAGAAAGATTGCGCCGAAGGCAGGGAAAGCTACGGGCTCGCCAGCGAGATCTCCTGCGAGCTCGCGTTCGAGGTTTACCGATCCTTCAGAGAAGAGAGTTTGCATGGCGCTGATCCGCAGCGCTAGAGGCCCGGCGGCGCGGCCGGCTTGGACTCTAGAGGTTGCGTGACGATGGAGACGTTGGTTACGCCGGCCTGTTTTACGGCATCCATAACGGCGGCAAATGCGCCAAATGGGACATTCTCGTCGGCGCGGAGATAAATGACCTGGTGGGTGGGGTCGGCGCCCATCTCATGGAGCTTGTGACCGAGGTCGTGGACGTTGATGGCGGTTTCGCCGAGGAAGACCTGCTGGCTGTGGTCGATAGTGACGACCAGGCGCTGCTCGGTGATCTCTTTCACGGTGCGGGTCTTGGGGACTGCGACTTCGATGCCGGATTGAAGGACGGGCGCGGTAATCATGAAGATCACGAGCAGGACAAGGACCACATCGACCAGCGGAGTGATGTTGATATCCGCGAGCGAGGAGCGGGTTTGGCCGGCGTTGGTGGTGAACGCCATGGCTAGCGTCCCCCCTGGACCTGGCCCGTCGCGGGGCCTGCCAACGATTCGGGGCCGGGCTGCCGCGCGGCCTGCGCGGAGCGGATGGGAATCTCTTCGAGGGAGTTGAGGAGCTCGCGGCAGAAGTCGTCGGTGGCGGAGGCGAAGATGCGAACGCGCGCGCTGAACTGGTTGTAAGCGACGACGGCGGGGACGGCAACAAAGAGGCCGGCAGCGGTGGTGATGAGGGCTTCTGCCATTCCGGGAGCTACGGCGCGCATGGTTGCTGCGCCGGCGGTGCCGAGGCCATGAAAGGCATCGATGATGCCCCAGACGGTGCCGAAGAGTCCGACGAAGGGGCTGGTGGAAGCGATGGTGGCGAGCCATGTGAGGCGGCGCTCGAGGTTGGTGATGGATTCGCTGGCAGCGGTCTGCGCCGAGCGCTCAAGCGGAGCGAGGTTGCGCGGTGGGCCTGAACCGCCGGTCTGGCGCTTATAGGTTTCGTAGACGTCTTCAAAGACCATGGCCAAAGGGCTGGCCTTGCACTTGACTGCGAGGGCGGAGATCTCCTGCAGGCGCGTGGCCTTGCGGAACTCGCGGATGAATCGCTTGCTCTCCTTGGTGGCGCGGGAGAAAGTGGAAATCTTGCCGAGGATGATGGTCCAGGAGTAGAGGCTGGCGATGAGCAGAAGGACTAGCACGCACATTGCGACAGCACCGATGTTGCCCATCAGATCGACGATGCCGCTGGTGGCCTGGGAGGCGCCTGGGGCTGCGGCGCCGTCCGACTGGAAAAGGATAAGAAGCAATGCAGTCAAAGCCGACAATCACCTCAGTCTTGACGGTATCAGACGGGGTGGGGCGGGGAAAGTGGCGCGGGGGATTCGGGGGAGCGGGCTAGGCAGTCTCTGCGCGGGTTACAAGACGTTTGAGGTATTTTGCAGGTGTGAGGACTTCGACGCCATTGCGCACTCTCTCGGGAAAGTGCTTCATGTTTCCTGTCACCAGACAGGCGCTTGCGGCGTAGGCAGCTGAGAGGAAGGGGGCGTCCTCGCGATCGGGGAGTACGTGCGGCCATTCGGGCTGGTCGGGGAGAAGAAGGCTCTCTTCGCTCAGCAATTCGAGCCAAGCAGGAGGAAAGCCATAACGCGTGAACTTCGGTCTGCGCATTACATCGCGGTATTCCGATAGGATTGCCGGGCTCGTGACAATGTGAACCCTGCCGGAGAGAACCCAATCTCTTATCAAGTGTGAAGGTGGACCTAGCGGCTCAATGGCTGCGGAGACAATCACGTTCGTGTCGAGGACTGCGGTGCTCATCCGGCCTTGCTACGTGTGGCGCGGGGTTGCTTCGAGGCGCGGGACCGGGCTTCTGCGCGAACAATCGCAATTTCACGGTCAATGTCCTCCATTGTCATTTTGTCTGCGCCCGTTTCCTCAGCGTAGCGCCAGCTTTCGCGCAAGCTTGCCTGGGCCATGGCGCGGCGCAGTTCGCGATCTGCGAGTGCGAGGTCGCCCTCAACCGGGATGAGGAAATAGGCAGGACCCTTTTGGCCGCTGAGCAGAATTGTTTCTCCGCGCGGCACAGACTGCAAAGCCTTCGAGCCTCTGGTGCGAAATTCACGAAGCGAAACCTGGCGCATGACACTCTCCGAGAACCCAGTGTAGCCGAAATGGCTACGCTGGGCAAAGGTCGAGTCGATGTGAATCGGTGATCGGGTAGTGTTGCGGGCGAAGGCCAGTCGTGGGGTTGAGGCGGGGAGGATGTGTCTCGTTTAGGGACAGTTGAATTGTCGGCGAATTAGAGGGTTGGGGAGTGATTCCAGGTTTGAAGAAAAGAAAATCAAATAGTACTTGACAGCATACACTGTGCAGCATACAGTAGTTGATGTACAGTGTATGGGGTACAGCATGACACTTTCAGAGAACGTATTTGAGAACCTTCGTCTGGAGCTTCGGCGTGGCTGCTTGACGCTGGCGGTTCTGGCGCAACTAAGGCAGGAACGGTACGGCTACACTCTGCGCAAAGCGCTGGCGGAGCGGGGCCTGGAGATTGACGAAAGCACGCTTTATCCGTTGCTGCGACGGCTGGAAGCGCAGGGATTGCTGGCCAGCGAGTGGCGCGAGGAAGAGAAGCGCAACAAGCGTTTCTATCGGCTGAATGAAGACGGCGAGCGGATGCTGGGCCAGCTGCTTGAGGAATGGAACGCGCTGAATGCGGCGATTA
>Ga0182015_10001176_pt1 | contig 35484 bp, 30 predicted proteins | sample 712P3MmetaG_FD_120478 | JGI IMG/M metagenome (GOLD analysis project Ga0182015, IMG submission 120478) | Permafrost microbial communities from Stordalen Mire, Sweden - 712P3M metaG | ecosystem: Environmental > Terrestrial > Soil > Wetlands > Permafrost | place: Sweden: Stordalen | collected...
AAATTAAATACCGTTGCTCCCCAGCGCGGAGAAGGGAACGGCGGGCAGGCTCCCTCCCTCAGCCTTGCCAAAAGCCAAAACCCCCCGCTCCGCATCGCTACATCATTTCTGTCAATGCTCTAGGATCAAGTTTCAGACGTAGAGATAAACGTAGGCGATAAAGACAACCGCCGCCGTCTCCGCCGCCGCCGCAATGGACCACAGGAAACTCCGCTGCCGGGCGGCAATCGCAAAGGTTGAGATGATCACCGCATCTGCGCGGCGAGCATGCCGTAGAAAAACTTCCCGCTGCGCCGATGATGTTTTTCGGCGGAGTAATTATTCTGGCGCACCTGTAATTCGTAAATGCTCGCAATGGACTGGTTCAATCGCGCCTCGGCGTCGTAATGCGCCGACGTGTAACGCAGCCGCACGGCGGAAAAACTGCGGAAAATGTTTTGGTCGCCCGCCATGAGCGTGTCGTCGAATTTGTCCGACGCCTTGTTGATGGGCTGGATCGCGTTATCAAACGCCGTGGCCACGGCCTGCGCCGCCATGAGCGGTTCCATGAGTTGCACGGTTTTCACCTTGGCCAGCGCGGCGGCAATTTCCGTTTCCGACTTGGAATTTTCGACGGCCTCAAGCGCCGTCTCCATGCTGGCGTCAAATTGTGCCGGCGCGGCTTCCGGCAATTGATTTTTCGTCAGCGCGGCAACCGTCGCCGTATCGGCGTTTGGCAGGGCCGCCGCATCCAGCGGCTGCACGTCGCTCGTGGCCGCGAGCAAATCCAGCGTGTTGTGCGCGACGGCGCTGCGCAGTTTTTTGGCCTGATAATAACCCCACTGGTCGCCGGCCTTGGACTGGAGTTGCGCGGCGAATGAACGGTCGTATTGCGCCTTGGTCATCTCGCTGGAGGCAACGCCCGCGAGCATCGTGGCGATGACGGTCATCACAATGGGCGTCACGCCGAGGATTTTGCCCCATTTGTTTGGCGGCAGATCCGCTTTCAAATTTTCCGGTATTTGAATTTCTGCAGCCATAATTTGTTCGCAAGATTTGCTCCACAGCCTGCCAAAATGTAATTTTTCCGCCAGCCTGCAAATTGCCGGTTGCTGCGCATGGCGGAAAAATTCACCATCGTCGCAGCAAATGAATCCTCTTTGGCAAACTGGTTTAGTCATCGCGCAAACGCAGATTCTGGCGCGCAGCCTGAAGCATTGGACGGGACGCGATTTGATGCCGGGGGAATTTTTACCGGCAGAACTCGCGGAGAAAATTTTCCGCGCCCCGTTTGTCGTCGTCGCGCACGACACGGAAGCCGACCCGGTTTTGAACTACGGCAACGCCGCCGCGCTGGCGCTTTGGGAAATGTCGTGGGCCGAATTTACGCGCACGCCGTCACGTCTGACCGCCGAAGCACCTGACCGCACGGAACGGGCATGGCTGCTCGCAACGGTCACGGCGCAAGGATTCATTGATGATTATTCCGGCGTGCGGATCTCAAAAACCGGGCGACGTTTCAAAATTTCCCGCGCGACCGTCTGGAATTTAATTTCTGAAGACAGCCGGCCTTGCGGCCAGGCGGCAATGTTCGCGCAGTGGGAATTTCTTTGACGGGCGGGCTTGTGATTTGCCACGCGTCCTTTAACTTGGCCGCGCAATACATTGGGAAAAACCGTGAACGCCGCCACCCACAATCCGACCGCCGCGATTTCCGAAGCGACCGCCCGAAAAATAATTTTCCTGCTTTGCCTGCTCGCCGCCGCCCATGTCTTCGTCTTTTCCGCCACGTTTCCGTTTTTCAACAATGTGGACGAACAGATCCACTTCGACCTGGCGGTCAAGTATTCGCAGGGCCGCATCCCGCGCGCGTTGGAACCCATGTCCGACAGCGCCGTGACTTACATCGTTCTATATAGTTCGTCGGAGTATTTGGGAATTCCAACCAATCTCCATGATGGCAAATTTTCTCCGCCGCCGTGGACGCAGCCGATGGAAAAAATCCGCCAGTCGCTGATCGCAAAAACGGCGGCATGGCGGGCAGTGACGAATTATGAAACGGCGCAACCGCCGCTGTATTACGCGCTCGCGGCTTTGTGGTGGGACTTGGGCAAGGGCTGCGGATTGCACGACGGTTTTTTGCTGTATTGGCTTCGTTTTCTGAACGTGTTTTTCGTCGTGGCGCTGATCTGGCTGGGATATCTGGCGGCGCGGCTGCTCTTCCCTGAACGAAAATTTTTGCAACTCGGCGTTCCCGCGTTGATTGCCTTCATTCCGCAGACGGCATTTTACTCGATTCAGAACGACGTGCTGTCGCCGGTCTGCTTCGGAGCGGCGTTCACTTGTCTGATCAAACTTTTACGTGTTGAAACTCCCAATATCCGCCTGGGAATCATCACCGGCCTGATGCTCGCCGCGACATTCCTGACGAAAATCAGCAACCTCCCGCTGCTCGCGGTTTCAGCCGCGGCCATTTTATTCAAAGCCTGGCAACTGGCCGGAACCGGAAAATACCGCGCCATGTTTTCATCGCTGGCCGCGCTCGCCCTGTGCGCCGCGCTGCCAATGGCCGCGTGGCTGACGTGGTGCAAATATAATTTCGGCGACTTCACCGGCACGGCGGCAAAAATCCAGTTCCTTGGCTGGACCCACAAACCGTTCGCCGAATGGTGGCACCATCCGATTTTTACGCCACACGGCCTGTGGACATTTTTGTCAGGACTCATCGCGACATTCTGGCAGGGCGAATTTTTATGGCATCGCAAGCCGCTGGCCTTGCCGACGGCTGACATTTTTTACGCGCTTTTGTCCCTTATTTTTGCCGGCATCGCTCTGCTGAATCTTTTGCCGCAATCCAAGGCTGCAACGGCATCACAACGTCAGGCGCTCTGGCTCGGCTTTTGGTGCTGCACGGCGGCGGTCGCATTCCTCGGTTTTCTCTCCATCATCTACGATTTTCACGACTGTTTTTATCCGTCGCGCGAACATCCTTATTTCACGTCCGGCCGGCTGATGCTTGGTGCACTGATTCCGTTTCTGCTGCTGTTTGTTTTTGGCCTCGACCGCACATTAAAAAATTTCGGCAACGCGGCAAAATTTTCCGCGCTGGCCGGAATTATTCTCTTCATGCTCATCACGGAAATTACCATTGACTGGCCGGTTTTCCAAAATCCCTACAACTGGTTTCATATGTGACGTCGCCGGTGCGTCTGCTATTTTCGCGCGGATGAAACCGGAGCGCATTGTGATTGTCGGCGGCGGCGCGGCGGGCTTTTTTGCCGCGCTGGCCTGTGCTGAATCGCGGCGTGGCGTGGAAATTTTCATTCTCGAAAAAACGGCGCAATTCCTTTCCAAGGTGAAAATTTCCGGCGGCGGCCGTTGCAACGTCACCCATGCTGATTTCGATGCGCGTGAATTTTCCAAACGCTTTCCACGCGGTGAACGCGCGCTCGTCTCCACATTCGGAAAATTTCAGGCCAGCGACACCGTCGCGTGGTTTGAAAGTCGCGGCGTGAAATTAAAAACTGAAGGTGACGGACGAATGTTTCCGACGACGGATTCTTCACAAACGATTATAGATTGCCTGCTCAACGCGGCGCAAAAAGCTGGAATAAAAGTGAAGGCGAATTGCGGTGTCGAAAGCGCCGCCAAAAAATCTGGCGGCGGATTCGAACTCGCACTTTTCAACGGCGAAAAGCTGGCGTGCGACAAATTGCTGCTCGCCATTGGCGGTTGCCGCACGCCTGCGCTCGGGCAACTGGCGGTTTCACTCGGCCATTCGCTTGAACCGCCCGTGCCTTCGCTGTTCACGTTTCACATTGCGACGCCGTGGCTGCACGAACTCGCCGGAGTTTCGGTGGAAAGTGTGGAAGTGTCCATTCCCGAAGCAAAACTCCGCGAGCGCGGCGCATTGCTCGTCACGCATTGGGGTTTGAGCGGCCCGGCGATTTTGCGTTTGTCGGCCTGGGGCGCGCGCGCATTGCATGAGAAAAAATATCAATTTTCATTGCTAGTAAACTGGCTGCCGCATTTGAACGAAGAAAAACTCGCAACAGTTTTTCAGGCTTGCCGCAAGTCGCAACCAGCCAAATTCATCGTCAACACGCCGCTGACGAAATTACCGACGCGGCTTTGGGAACAGCTCGTGATCGCGTCAGGTATCGCGCACGAAATGCGTTGGGCGGCGCTGGCGCGCGCGGCGCAACATAAATTGATTCAACAATTATTGCGCTCGGAATTTGCCGTGACCGGAAAAAGTTTAAACAAGGACGAGTTCGTGACGTGCGGCGGCATTCGTTTGAGCGAAGTAAATTTTAAGACGATGGAAAGCAAAATTTGTCCCGGATTATTTTTCGCCGGCGAAGTGTTGGACATTGACGGCATCACCGGCGGGTTTAATTTTCAAGCCGCATGGACAACCGGCTGGCTGGCTGGCCGTGCGCTGGCGGGAAGTTGATTTCTCCTGTAAGGTTTCACCGTCTCGTGCGACTCATCTTTGAACAGGAATCGCAACCAGACCATCAAACTGTTATGCAACCGGTAAAAATTGCGGGAATCACAGCGGCAACGTTGCTGGCGGCGGGCATTTTTGCCATGGTTCACAACGCGGGTCGCGCCGGGCAGACGGAAATTTCAACCAACCAACCAACCAACATGAGCGATTTCCAAAAACCCAGCGCGGCGGAACTGAAAAAGAAACTGACCGCGGAGCAATTTGCCGTCACCCAGCAGAGCGCGACGGAACCGGCGTTCCACAATGAGTTTTGGGACAATCACAAGCCGGGCATCTATGTGGACATCGTGTCGGGCAAGTCCCTGTTCAGTTCGCTGGACAAGTTTGATTCCGGCTGCGGCTGGCCGAGTTTCAGCAAGCCGCTGGCCGGCACGGACGTGGTCGAGCACACCGACAATTCCTATGGCATGGAACGCACCGAAGTCCGCTCCAGGGACGCCGATTCCCATCTCGGCCACGTTTTCGACGACGGCCCGGGGCCGACGCATTTGCGTTATTGCATCAACTCGGCATCACTGAAATTCATTCCTGTGGAAGAAATGGAAAAAGCGGGCTACGGCCAATATCTCGAACCGTTCGTGAAAGCGGGTTTGATCAAGGTGAGCGCAACTTTAACGAACGCGCCGACGAAGAATTAAATTGAGCCAAACGCAAATTTAAGTGTTGCGGCAAATTGAAAATAAACACTTTCTCAAGAAATAGAGTTTAACGGGCTTTCGTGAAGATGCGCTTTAGGGATAAAATGCCCGAATGGATACAAAAAGCGCACTGTCAATTGCGGGAAAGCATTTGCAAGCCCTCAAAGGACACACGTTTGATTTGCTGACTGTCACCATGCCGATTTCTCCAAATGCGGCGGTCAATCTGGCAAAAATAATCTCCAAACTTTCTCCGTTGCTTGGAAATCTCATCGAGTTCAACTCGGTTGAAATTCTTAATGGCAAATCTGATTTCAAGGGACACGGAACTTGGCTTCGGCAAGACCCCGGTTTTCCCGACGCGATTTTTCAAGGTTCGATTGACCCTGTGCCCGGTTTTGAAATCAAAGCGTGGTTTCCGCTGGCGACGGAAATCACAGCGCGTTTCAAGGACAGCCAAAATCATTTTGTCAAAGACAACACTCACGTTGCGATGCTGGCGTGGTTGCCGGAGAAGTTGATTTATGGAAAGCCGGAAATTTTGGCGGTGTGTGTTGTGTCTGGAAAATCCGTCGCGGCGGCGAGAGACAATTACTATCACAATCCGCCGGATTATATTGTGCTTGAACCTGGAGACACGACTGCCAGGACAAGCAACCTTCAACAGACCAATACAAACGGATACAAATTTCAAGGAACTGAAAAAGAATTCCGGCGAGCCGAAAAATTTGTGACTTCGTGGGGAAAGATCGGTAGGAGGTTCAAGCCGACTCCCGATTATCAGGTGAAGCTGCGGCAGTTATTTGGCAGATACAGTTACAGGCTGGACACCAATTTCGCCAAGATGGACAGGATTGTTCACCCCGAAATCGAACGATTCAAGGATGCAGTTTTGAGCACACGGGTTCATGGTCTGACGCTTGAGGAATGGAGGGCGTTGTTGGCAAGCGAAGATGACCATGCCATTTGTGACGCTTTGGCAACGCGGCTGAACATCAAAGAGCAAGATGCAAGGGCATTGGTGAAGTGAACCGCTCGACGCCCAACTGAAAATAAGTCCGATCAATTTCGGCGGCGAACGCCTTGCGCCTAGATTGTTCTGCCGCAAATGATGCGCTGAACAATCCGCCAAAAGTTTCCCAAACAACATCGCCCTCGTCGGAGGATGCCTTGATGATGAGTGACATTAAATTAAGCGGCTTTTGGTTCAAGTGTGCGGCCTTGCCATTCGGCGCTTTCAATCTTTCGCCGCAATGCAGGGCGTTGCGCTCCCACACATTGGTAAATCCGTGAGGACAATGAAATTTATAGCGCATGGTTTCCCATTCGGTCGCCGTGAGCGGACGTTTTCCGTCGGTTGAAAAATACGGCCTGCCACTTGCCAGCCCGTGCTTGTTGCCATAATCGGCAAGCATTTGAAATTTCTCTGGCGGCGGATAATACCAAAGATGTCCCTGATCGAGATATTTTCTGACTGCGGCGTCAGCCACGCCACACGCCTCATTCGCTTTCCACAGCGGCAGGCCTGTTCGCCTCCACTCACTCAACAGCCATTCCTTTAACGGCAAGCCGCTCATGCGAGCTTCGAAAGAATACTGCACGCACATTTCGGTCACGACGGGAAAGCGGCGAATCTTCGCCGTATTGACATTGCCGGCGATATGCCCTTTGCCTTTGTTCCACACGTTTGCGTTGACATAGCGGAAGCCGTATTTTTCCAAAATCGGATGAACCGCCGCCCAGCCGATTTCTGAATTCCAAAACCAAAGAGTTGTTTGTGGCGTGGCCCGCTCTGACCAGACTTTTATGTGCGGTTCATACCAATCTGGCAAACTCAAATGATCAATTGTGTCGCCGTCGAATCCCAAAACGCCATAGCCGCCATCTGAAACAATCACCGTCGGAGATGGCCACGAATCATAAAAGTCAAGACTGTCACCGTAGTGAAGCTGGACATAATCATTCTTGTAAATTCCGGTTTGTGGTTCAGCGGCAATGGTGAACGCCTTCTGCCGTCCGCGCGTGCTGGGCGGTGGTCGCTGGCTGCTCTTTTCCGGTACAAGAATCATGCGCGGTAAATTTACAAGAACACTATCGTATGCGCAAGTGTTTTCTTTTAGTTATTTTTGGCGGACGACCGCTAGGTCGTCGGCCGAGACGATTGAATCGCTGAACTTCTTGCTTCTGTAACAAGTGATCCCGCCCGTGTTTTTCCGCCGCGAGTTGCCCTTGCTGAATGAGCTGCCTGACCCGGACAGGCGTTACTCCAAGAATTTCCGCCGCGCTTTTGGTTGTAATGAGATTCATCAGGCAATTTCCATTTTGAAAGCTGCGAGCATATTGGTCAATCAAAGTTCAGCGCATTCCTAAAGGTTTTTTACCTTCGCCTTCAACGCTTCATCCAGCCGCTCACTTCATCGCCGCATAGACGTGATGCACGTCGTCGTGGTCGTCGAGCGTATGAAGAAAATCCACGACCTCTTTGCGCGCGGCGGCGTCCACTTCGCGGAATTCCTTGGCGACGTAGCGCATCTCCGAGGCGGTCACGTTCCAGCCTGCCGCTTTCAACGCCTTGGATACGTGGTCGAGGTCTTTGATCTCGGTGAGAAAGCGCGCGCCCGCATGTCCGTCGGGAATTTCACCGGCTTCGAGCGGCTCGATTTCCTGCGCGCCGGCTTCAATCGCATCGGCCTCCGCGTCGCGGTTCGCGTCGGTGTGCGTGGCCTCGACAACGCCGAGATGATTGAAGAAAAACGCGACGCTGCCGGGCTGTCCGAGCGAACCGGCCTTGAACAGATTGCGGATTTCCGGCGCGGTGCGATTGCGATTGTCCGTCAGACATTCCACGACGACCGGAACTTTGTGTGGCGCGAAGCCTTCATAGACGACCGTTTCATAAATCACTTTTTCGTCCGTGAGACCCGCGCCTTTTTTGATGGCGCGCTCGATGGTGTCCTTGGTGACGGAAGATTTCCTGGCCTTCTCGACGGCGACAAACAGGCGCGCGTTAAGGTCGGGGTCAGGCCCGCCGAGCTTGGCCGCGACCATGATTTCGCGGACGAGCTTGACGACCATCTGGCCTTTTTTATGCGCGTTGATTTCGCGCCCGGCTTGTTTCCATTGTGCGCCCATGAGTTTGTACAGTGTGGAAAAATTTCGCCATTAAGAAAGCTAAATTGTTTTTGACCGCAGCAATGCGCGACAGAACGGAATCATACTCGCAGCTTGATTTTAAGGTGGCGGGAATTCAGGTTTGGGACGTTATGCATATGCTACATCACCTCTCTTTCGCCGTCTCCGATCTTGCACACTCTGCTGCATTCTACGACATCACACTTTCTACGCTTGGCTATGTCCGCGTGTGGACGGACGAAACAGCCGTCGGTTATGGTTTTCCTGGTGGCGGCGACAAGTTCGCAATTAAGTTAAGTTCAAGCGGGATAGTTGCGCCGGGTGAAGGTTTTCACATCGCTTTTGCCGCACCTTCGCGTGGGGCCGTGGCGAATTTTTACAAAGCAGCACTTGAACATGGCGGGAAAGACAATGGCGGGTCAGGACTGCACCCCGAATATGGCAAAAATTATTACGCAGCGTTTGTCTTCGATCCAGATGGTTATCGTATAGAAGCGGTCATTAACGAGAAGGTTTAACGCCGCGTTGATTTCAAAAGAGGCCACCACCCCTTCCCGCATCTCCTTGTGTTCGCTTGTGAATTTAGGTTAAGCTGCCGTTTCGATGTTGACGCTTTCAGAAATCAGCAAGGCGTATGGTGGGCGGGTGCTGTTCGCCGACGTCACGTTGCAGTTGAACCGTGAGGACCGCATCGGGCTGGTCGGCCCGAACGGCGCGGGGAAGTCCACGCTCTTTTCCATCATCCTCGGCGACGAGGAGGCGGATTCCGGCAAGGTGATGAAGGAACGGAACGTCGTGCTCGGCTATCTGCCGCAGGAAAGCGCGCCGGTCGGCCATGAAACGGTGCTCGAACTGGCCACGGCCATCTCGCCGGAATTTGTGAAGCTCCGCCGGCTCATCCTGTCCTGGGACGCCGACCATCACGTCGCGCCGGATCACGTCGAGGAAATCCATGACGACGCGCACAATCGTTTTCACGAACTCGGCGGTTATCAACTCGACGCGAAGGCGAAACAAATTTTGTCCGGCTTGGGGTTTCGGGAAAAAGATTTCGACCGGCCGGCGCGGGAATTGAGCGGCGGCTGGGTCATGCGCGCGCACCTCGGGCGGCTGCTCGTGCAGGAACCGGATCTGCTGTTGCTCGACGAACCGACGAACCATCTCGACCTTGAAGCGTTGCTGTGGTTTCAGGAATATCTGACGGTTTATCCCGGCGCGATCGTGGTCATCTCGCACGACCGCGAATTTCTGAATCACATCGTCAGCGGCATCGTGGAAATCCGGCAGAGCAAGCTCAACCGTTATCGCGGCAACTACGACGATTTTCTCGTGCAACGCGCTGCCGCCGAGGAACAACTGCTCGCCGCCTACAAAAACCAGCAGCGCGAGATCGGGCGGTTGCAGGAGTTCGCCGACCGTTTCCGCGCCAAGGCCAGCAAGGCGTCGCAGGCACAAAGCAAACTCAAGCAAATCGAGCGCATGGACAAGATCGAAGCGCCGGTGAGCGACCAAAGCAAAATCGGTTTCAGTTTTCCGCAGCCGCTGCGCAGCGGGCAGAAAGTCATCACGCTCGAAAATATTCATCAGGCCTACGGCGCGAACGTGGTTTATCGCGGCATGGAATTCAAGGCGGAACGCGACCAGCGCATCGTGCTCGTCGGCCCGAACGGCGCGGGAAAATCCACGTTGCTGAAAATTCTTGCCGGAGTTTTGGTTCCGCAAAGCGGCGCACGCACGCTCGGCCACAACGCGAAGGCCGGTTACTATTCGCAATATCGCGTTGAGATGTTGAACCCGGAGCGCACGGTGTTCGAGGAGGCGATGGACACGACGCAGCGCGTGACAGAGCAATTCATCCGCACGCTGCTCGGCAGTTTTCTTTTTCGCGGCGACGACGTTTTCAAAAAAGTCAGCGTCTTGAGCGGCGGTGAAAAAAGCCGGCTCGCGCTGGTGAAACTGCTGCTCGACCCGCCGAACCTGCTGCTCATGGACGAGCCGACGACACACCTCGACATGGCGAGCATTGACGCGTTGGTCTATGCGCTGGAGCAATTCAAAGGCACGCTCATCTTCATCAGCCACGACGTTTATTTCATCCGCGCATTGTCCACGCACGTCGTCCACGTCAACGCCGGCCGGCTCACGCATTATCCCGGCGGCTATCAATACTACCTCGATAAAACCAAGGCGTCCTCCGCACGCGCCGCGCTGACTTCCGGCGGAACCAACGGAGGGGCGAGCTCTGCGAGTCCCAATAATTCAGGGCGTCGTGTAACTCCGCTCACCGAAAATGGCTTGAATCGCAAGGAACAAAAGCGGATTGAAGCGCAGCAGCGTCAGGCGCGTTCCGGCGAACGCAAGGCGCAACAGCAACTGGTTCATAAGCTGGAAAAAGAAATTCAGGAACTCGAAGCAAAGCAGGTTGAACTCACGGCTGAATTGGAAAAGCCGGAAACTTACGAAAAGCTCGGTCGCGCGCAGGAGATCAATCGCGAACTGTCCCATGTTCAGGAGCGGCTCGCAGCAGCGACGCCTGAATGGGAGGCCGCCGCCGACATCCTTGCCAAGGCGGAATAGGATTTTTCGTGCGTTGCCGGACTTTTTCTGATTTCCTGCGCCAGCCTTGATGACCCGAAGCGCAATGCAAAATGGGGAACACCACAGATTCCAATCCGCCTGCCGCGTTTTCAGAGACACGTGAACGCAAAATTATTCTGCTGTTCAGCCTGCTTGCCGCCATTCACGTCTTCATTTTTTCCGCCGCGCTCCCCTTCTTTAGCAATGTGGATGAAAACATCCACTTCGATCTGGTGGTCAAATATTCACACGGAATGATCCCGCGCACCCTGGAACCAGTGTCTCGGGAAACCCTGTATTATATCGCCGCTTACGGTTCACCAGAATACCGGTGCTTGACGAACGTCCCACTACGCTCAATCCCGCCCCGGGGCGCGACGGTGGAAACGATTGCCTCCTCTCCGGCCGTGGGGAAATTGGCCGGAGAAAAAAATTACGAAGCCACTCAGCCGCCGTTTTATTATTTGATCACAGGCATGTGCTGGCATCTGGGAAAAGCTTGCGGACTTCACGGCGGCTCGCTTCTGTATTCGATTCGTTTTCTTAACATGCTGTTTGTCGCCGCGCTGGTGTGGGTGGGATACCTCGCGGCGCGAACCGTTTTTCCCGAACGGATTTTTTTGCGGCTCGGTGTTCCGGCGATGCTGGCCTTCATGCCGCAAACAGCGTTTTACTCCATACTGAACGACGTGCTGTCACCCGTCTGTTTTGGGGTGGCCTTCATCTATCTGGTGCGGTTTTTACGCCTGGACGGGCCGGACGTCCGGCTCGGCATCGTCACCGGCCTGGCGCTGGCAGCCACCGGTCTGGCCAAGTTGACCAACTTTCCGCTGCTGCTGGTTTCGGCGCTGGCCCTGCTCTGCAAAACCTGGCAACTGTTTAGAGCCGGTAAATTTTACGCGGCGTTGCCCATGCTGGCAGCGCTCGCCATCTGCGCCGGATTGCCGATGGCGCTCTGGTTCACATGGTGTGAACACAATTTCGGCGATTTAACCGGTTCAGAAATGAAAATCCACTATCTCGGCTGGACGCATAAACCCTTCAGCGAATGGTGGCATCATCCTCTTTTCACTGCGTCCGGCCTGTGGATATTTGTATCACAACTACTGGTGAAGTTCTGGCAGGGTGAACTTGTCTGGCACTTTCAGGATCTCAATTTCCCGGCCATCAACGCCATCTATACCATCTTGTCTTTCTGTCTTGTTGGCCTCGCAATCCACGGTCTTTTTTCACGAGCCGCGATTGTGACCCGGCCACAACGCCAGGCGCTTTGGTTGAGTCTTGGATGTTTCGTTGCCGCCGTGGCATTCCTCGGCTTCCTGTCCATTATTTATGACTTTCAATTATGCGTCTATCCGTCGCGCGAACACCCGTATTTCACGTCGGGCCGGCTGATGCTCGGTGCGTTGATTCCATTTCTGCTGCTTTTTCTTTATGGCCTCGATCATCTGCTGAAATCGGTCAAAAGCGACCGGATCCGGCTGCTGGTTTTGGCCGGCCTGATTCTGTTCATGCTCATTTCGGAAATCGCCACCGACTGGCCGGTTTTTTTCAGCCAATACAACTGGTTTCACATGTGAACCGTCCGGCGCGCGTCCACCTTTTGCGTGCGCGGCCGGATGTTTTGTGATTTACTCCGCCAATTCAAATGGACGATACGAATTCACTCATCGAACAACGCAAGGCCAAACTCGCCGCGTTGAAGGCGAAAGGCATTGACCCGTTCAAAAATAAATTCACGCCGACGGAAACGTGCAGACAGGCGCGAGAAAATTACGGCGAAGGCCGCGAAGTCGCGCTCGCCGGACGCATCACCGCGCACCGTGAAATGGGCAAGTCCATGTTTGTGGACATCCGTGATCAAAGCGGGCGCATCCAGATTTACGCGCAGAAAAATGCCCTTGAAGAACATGCGCCGGGAAGCTGGGACATCTTCACGCACCTCGACCTCGCGGATTTCATTGGCGTGAAGGGAACGCTGTTCACGACCAAGACCGGCGAAATTTCCGTGAAGCTTGCCAGTTTCACTATTCTCGCCAAGGCATTGCGCCCGCCACCTGCGAAATGGCACGGACTCGAAGACACGGAGATTCGTTATCGCCAGCGCTATCTGGATTTGATGGCGAATCCCGACGTGAAAGATATTTTTCTCAAGCGCAGCGAAATCATCCGCGAGATCCGGAATTTTCTGCACGCGCGCGGCTTTGTGGAAGTCGAGACGCCGATGATGCAGGCGATTCCCGGCGGCGCGGCGGCGCAACCCTTCAAGACGCATCACAACGCGCTGGGCTGCGATTTTTATCTGCGCATCGCACTGGAGCTGTATCTCAAGCGCCTGCTCGTCGGCGGCGTGGACAAGGTGTTCGAGATCGGCCGCAACTTCCGCAACGAAGGCCTCTCGCGCAAACACAATCCCGAATTCACGATGCTCGAAACGTATCAGGCGTTTGGCGATTACGAGAGCATGATGGAACTTGTGGAAAAAATGATTTGCCACGTCGCGCAAAAAGTTTTGGGGACGTTGAAAATTCCGAGAAATCGAAATGGCGAATTAAAAGCGGAAATTACAAATGTTGCTGGAGAAATTTTGCTCGTTCTGCCGAAATTCTTCGGTTATCCAACAACTTCTGCTGACGAGAAAATGCAATTAGAACTCATCAACGGATTTCCCGTTGAGACCAATTATGAATTGCAGAAACTCCGCGACCAAATTGGCCAACAGCCTTATTGGGAAATTGCTGCAAAGAGTTTGGAATTGATTGAGATTTTTAGACAACGAGTCGAAACCACAAAATCAAATTCGCCGACATTATTTGGTCAACAACAAGACGGCCAAGTTTTACTAAACATAATTCGCAAAGAGTTTGAGTGTTTCGTCAGGGAAGACCAGATTATTGACCTCGCGCCGAATTGGAAACGCGCAAAATACAAAGACCTCGTCCGCGAAAAAGCCGGAGCGGATTGGTTCGACATTTCTCCCGCTGAACGCCGCCAGCGCGCACACGACCTTGGCGCGGAAATCACCAAAGATTACGCCGACTTTGAAGTCACCGGAGCGGTGTTTGAAAAATTGATCGAACCGACGCTCATCCAGCCCACGTTCGTCACGCATCTGCCGAAGGAACTCGTGCCGCTCGCCAAACTTTCGCCCGACGACCCGACGACCGTCGAAGTCTTCGAGTGCTGCATCAACGGCCAGGAAATCGCGCCCGCCTACACCGAGCAGAACGATCCCATCGAGCAGCGCGAACGTCTCGAACATCAGGCCGGCGGCGAGCAGCAAAAGCTGGACGAGGATTTTCTCGTCGCTCTCGAACACGGCATGCCGCCCGCCGGCGGCATGGGCATGGGCATTGACCGCCTGTGCATGATGTTGCTCGGCCAGGAAAGCATCCGCGACGTGATTTTGTTTCCGCAGTTGAAGCCGAAATGAAGTTTGACGCGGAAAGAATTTAATGCGTAATTGGTCAGCGTATGAAAAATTTGAAATTCATTCCGACAATTCTTTCAGTGGCCGCGGTTGCGTTCATTTCATTTATCGCCCGCGCGGACGGCACGAACGCCGTGAGTTCCGTCAAGCCCGACCTGTTGACGACGTGCCCGGTATCCGGTGACAAGCTGGGCGGCGACATGGGCAAGCCTTACGTTTTTACGTATCAAGGTCAGGAAGTCAAACTGTGCTGCCCGGATTGCAAGGCGGACTTTGATAAAAATCCGGCGAAATATCTGAAGAAAATCCAGGACGCCGCAACCGCTCCCCCCAAATAATTTTGTGAAACAGATCGCAGGACCGTGGTGGAAACAGAGTCCGCCGCAGTTTTTGCTGCATGATCGGGGAATGAAAAACAGGGCTGAACCATGAACTGGCTCTGGCAAAGCTTATATGCGGCGACGGCGATGCTCTGGGAAACACTCTGGGCGCTGGTTTTGGGATTCAGCCTGTCGGCTTTTGTGCAGGTGTTCGTCCGCAAAGAACAAATCGCCAGACATTTGGGCCGTTCCGGTTTGCGCGAGGTCGTGCTGGCGACATTTTTGGGCGCGGCCAGCTCGTCCTGCTCCTACGCGGCGGCGGCGACGGCGAAAACTTTTTTCAAAAAAGGCGCGGGGCTGGTGCCGACGCTGGCCTTTATGTTCGCCTCAACCAATCTCGTGCTCGAACTGGGTTTCATCCTCTGGCTTTTGCTGGGCTGGACATTTCTGCTGGCGGAAGTCGTCGGGGCCTTCATTTTGATCGCCGTGATGTGGCTGCTGGTGAAATTGACCCTGCCGAAAGGATTGGTTGAAACCGCGCGCACACACACCGGCAACGAGGAGGAATCCTGCTGTCATCCGCACGGACACGACGCGGAGGCGAACGAAGAATCCTTCAAGGAAAAAATCCGGCGGCGTGAAAATTGGGCGCGCGTGGCCGACGCTTTTCTCATGGATGCGACGATGTTGTGGAAAGAAATTGCAATTGGCTTTCTCATCGCCGGATTTTTGATGGTACTGGTTCCCGAAAACTGGTGGGGGAAATTATTTATTGCTCACGAAACAGGTTTCATGCGCGTGATTGAAAATGCCGTCGTTGGGCCGCTGGTTGCCGTCGCCTCTTTTGTCTGTTCCATCGGCAACATTCCGCTGGCGGGCCTGCTTTGGTCAGGTGGCATCAGCTTCGGTGGTGTGATTTCATTCATTTATGCGGACTTGATCATCATTCCGTTGATTCTCATTTACCGAAAATACTACGGGACAAAAGCCGCGCTTTACATCACAGCCGTTCTGTTCGTTTCAATGGTGAGCGCCGGAATCATCGTGGACCTGCTCTTTGCAGCGCTGGGATTGATTCCCGTCGTACGTCCGCCGAGCGCCATCGCGCAGGCATCCTTTCAATGGAATTACACCGTTTGGCTTAATTTTGCCGCGATCCTTTTAAGCGGATGGTTTGTCTGGATTAACTTCAGGCGAACACGCGCCGGACGGAATCATTGACCGCGTCCGGCAAAACTATTCCGCACCGCCACTTTTTTCCAATCCGAACTGGCGTTCAAATTCCGCAACGCGCTTGAGCAAATCGGGCAACCGCTGGGCGGCGATGAACTGACGCTTAAATTCCCGGTCGGGCTGCGCGGGTGAGCCGAGCCATTTTCCGCCGTCGGGAATGTCCGTCATCACGCCGGCTTGCGCGCCGACGGTGACTTGATTGCCAATCTTCAAATGGCCACCGATGCCGGCCTGCCCCGCGAGCACGACGTAATTTCCCAGCTTCGCGCTGCCGGCGATGCCGACTTGCGCGATGACCAGACAATGTTCGCCAATCTGCACGTTGTGGGCGATTTGCACGAGGTTGTCAATCTTCGTGCCCTTGCCGATGATGGTCGGGCCGAGCGCGCCGCGATCAATCGTCACGTTCGCGCCGATCTCCACGTCATCGCCAATGACGACGCTGCCAATCTGCGGCACTTTGCGGTGAACACCACCGTCCAGCACATACCCGTAACCGTCCGAACCGATGACCGTGCCGGCGTGGATGCGCACGCGACTGCCGATTTCCGTGCGTGGATAAATGGTGACGTTCGGAAATAAATTCACGTCCTCGCCGAGTTCGGAACCGTCGCCGACCGAATTTCCGCTTTGCAAAACCGACCGCGCGCCAATCTGCACGCGTTCACCGACGACGCAATGCGGCCCGACGTGCGCGCTCGCGTCAATTTTTGCGCCCGGCGCGACCACGGCGGTCGGATGGATTCCGGCGGGAAATTTCGGTTCGGGGAAAAACAGCGCGAGCACCCTGGCAAACGCGACGCGCGCGTTCGGGACATGGATCACAATTTTCTGCGTCGAACTGAAACGGTTGTCCGCGATGATGGCGGTCGCGGCGCTTTGTTCGGCGCGAGCGAAAAAATCTTCGTTTTCCGCAAAGGTCAGGTCGCCGGACTGTGCGCGGTCGGCGGTCGCGAAACTGTTCAGGACGGCATTGCCGTCGCCGACGACTTCGCCTTCAAGGTGTTTTGCGATTTCAGAGGCAGTGGGCATTTTGTTCGCAGCTCACTATAAACGCCCGCAAATACAGTTCAACCTTTAGAAAGGGATTATTTCAATTTCTTCGGCCGGAAAACCTGAAACAGGTCAACCGCCCTTGCGCTTGATGAAACCGATGAGCACCAGCAACACCACGGCCCCGATGAAGGCGGAGATCAGGTTGCCAATCACCCCGACGGTGATGATGCCGAGCAAGCCCAGCAGAAATCCGCCGAGCAACGCGCCAATGACGCCGACGATGAGATTGCCCAACAGCCCGAAGCCGTGACCCTTCATCACTGCGCCCGCAAGAAATCCCGCCGCCAGCCCGATGAGAATAAACCAAAGCAGATTCATGTTTTTATCTTTGTATTTGACCGGATCAAATGCAACTCAATCTTCGGCAGATTATTAAAGGATATTTCCTGCGTGTTTGTGGCGAAAGTGCAATTGCAAAGGACGGGAAAACGCTGCGCGCCGAAGGCCCTGATGAAATCACGCGCGATTTCGAATTACGCCGTCACTGCTTGCGCCTTATTTTCGCCCCAGCCAAAAAGCTTTTTGGCCTTGATGACTTCAAAAATCGGCGGGGGGATGATCTGACTCAAGGATTCATCACCGGAATGGATTTTGGCCAGAACTTCGCCGGAATAAATCCTCAGGGCCTCGGCGTTGTAATTGCTGATATTTTCGATGAATTTGTTTTCGACAAGATGTGCGTAAAGGTGGCGCAGGTGCGGCGCGACCTCCATGTTTTCGACGGTGACAAGCTGGCCGGTTTTTTTGTCGAGCGAGGGATAGACGTAAAGTTTCGCGCCGTTCTTGAAGAGCTGGCCGAGCGATTCCATGAGGCCGCCGGGCAGATCGGTGTAAAATTTTTCGTCGAAGACGTCGCGCAGACGCACGAGGCCAATGGGCAGGCCGATGGGCCGGTCGGTCTGACGCGAGAGATAGGTGACGAGACGATGGTAGCGCAGAAAATTGGAGATCAACACGGGTTTGCCAAGCGGTCGCAAGGTGTCCACGCGGTCGAGAAAATCCTGATGGTCAATCGCGTCGCCAACCTTCAGCTGGCGCAAGGTCATCTCAAACATGACGACGGGCGGATCGTTTTGCAGCGACTTGTCCTGCACGAATTTTTCCTGCGCGCGTTCGAGCATGTCGAGCATCGGGTTCGTGAGCGGCCGAAAACTGCCGCGTTCGAGCAGGACGGATTTTTTCCAGAGCAATTCGCCGGGAATGACCGCTTCGCCGTCAGCGGTGAACATGGCGGCTTCGGTAAGCCATTGCTCGACGAGCTGGAGCGCCATGAGGCGGTTGTCAACGCCGGTGAACGCCGGGCCGGAAAATTTGATCATGTCCACTTCGACGCGCGCGCTGGAAAGGTCGTCCAGGAGCGAGCCGATCAATTGGGCCGGCCCGGTGGACTGATAAAATGCGCCGTGGATGAGGTTCACGCCGATGATGCCCAGCGCTTCCTGCTGACGCAGACTTTCCTTGTCGAGCGTCCGCACATGGATGATGATGGTGGAGGGATCGCCGTGCGGATGAACTTGAAATTTGATGCCCAGCCAGCCCTGTCCCTCGTCGCGTTTGGTGGCAACCGTGTCGGCAAAAACGAAAAAAGTACATTTATCGCCGCGCGTCGTGTCGAGCCGTTTGAGGAGCAAATCAAATTCGTGGTCGAGCATCGCCTGCAAACGCTTGCGGCTGACGTAACGTTCGGCCTTGCCGTAAATCGCGTTGCTCACCGCCATGTCGTAGGCGGAAATGGTTTTCGCGACGGTGCCTGACGCCTTGCCGACATGAAAAAACCAGCGGGCGACTTCCTGTCCCGCGCCGATCTCGGCGAACGTGCCGTATTTCTTCGCGTCCAAATTGATCTGGAGCGCTTTCTGACCGGTGTTCAATTTTTCGCCGTTCATAAATTCCCTGCCGGCACGATACAAAAAAAAATCCGGCGTGTCCAATGCGTTGCGATTCGGACTTTCCGCGAAACGAAAATACGCTATGCTTGTTTTCATGTATCGGACGCAGGATTTGCATGTTAAGGAAATTGTCCCGCTGCTCTCGCCGCGCGCCATCAAGGCGCAGTCGCCAACGAGCGAAGCGGCGAACGCCACCGTCGCGCGCAGCCGCGAACGGATCATCCGCATTTTGCGGCAGGAAGACCCGCGTCTGCTCGTCGTCATCGGACCCTGCTCGATCCACGACGAAAAAAGCGCGCTCGAATATGCGGCGCGCCTAAACGCGCTGCGAAAGGAATTTGCCGGCCGCATGGAAATCGTCATGCGCGTCTATTTTGAAAAACCGCGCACCACCATCGGTTGGAAAGGTCTCATCAACGACCCTCATCTCGACGGTTCACAGGACATCGAAACCGGCTTGAAGATCGCGCGAAAATTGTTGCTCGAAATTGTCGGCCTGGGCTTGCCGGCGGCGACGGAATTTCTCGATCCGATTGTCCCGCAATACATCGCCGACCTCATCACCTGGGCGGCGATTGGCGCGCGCACGACGGAATCGCAGACGCACCGTGAAATGGCCAGCGGCCTTTCCATGCCTGTCGGCTTGAAGAACAGCACCGACGGCAGTTTGCAGGTGGCGATTGACGCGATGGGCGCGACGCGCCACCCGCACAGTTTTGTCGGCATCAGCGAGGACGGCGTCACCGCCGTCGTTCGCACGAATGGAAATCCGAACGCGCACGTTGTTTTGCGCGGTGGACGCGCGATGACGAATTACGACGCAGCCAGCATCCGCGCGGCGGAGGAAAAACTGACCGCCGAAAATTTGCCGCCCGTGCTGATGGTGGATTGCAGCCACGCGAATTCGGAAAAGAAATTCGCGAAGCAGGAAGAAGTCTGGCGCAGCGTGATTCAACAGCGCGTCGAGGGCACAAAATCACTCATCGGCCTGATGGTGGAAAGCCATTTGAATGAAGGCAACCAGCCGATCCTGAAGCACGCGGCGGACTTGCGTTACGGCGTTTCCATCACCGACTCGTGCATCGGCTGGGAAACGACCGAGCGGATGCTGCGCTGGGGTTACGAAACCCTGGCAAAAACGATGCCCGCAGTAGTTTCAGCCGCGTAATTCAATTCTACAAATCACGGCCACGACCAGGCGTAGGGGAAATAAAGCTGATAAAATTGCGCTGCAGAGATGAAATACGGGATTGAATTCGTGTTCGACACCGTATTCGTATCTCCTACTGATCCTGGCGGGGGAGGAGGACCGCCTGCACCGCCTACGCCTGAATAATAACCAACGACGAGCGGCGGGGCAATGACATAGATTGATTGCGTTGTAGCGGTGCTGTTAAAGTTTGTGACTGTCGTCCAGTTTGCTGCCAGATTCGTGCTGCCATCCACAAAACCATTCAGGCCCAGCGGCACATTCGCCAAATCCAGCCGGTTGCTGCCGGTGAACACCGTGATATGGCTGATTTGCACCGGCGAGATGATTTGCTGGGCAACATCGGCGATCACTTCATGGAACTGCGCAGTCGGGTCTTGCGGATCCCAAAAAATGAAATTGGCACCCGAACCATCTAAGGCAAGGTTGCTCAACGAGTCATCCAATGCATCAATGCTAAATCCATCATAGAGGGCATTGGTCAAACCATAGTAGGCGGCGTCCGTCAGCACATTGTTCAGCAGGGTGAAAAAGTCCGGGGCATAGATGTTAAGACCGGGACACAAGGCCATTGCCTGATTGATGGTGTTGGTAAATCTGGCATTGTAGTCAACGCACCCGGCGTGCAAGACACCCGTCAAAGTGCCGGCATTATATGCTGGAATCTCGGAAATATCCACGGCATTGGGCAGGATCAAGTTGCGGACGCCTTTGGCATACAAATTGGTGATGATTTGCAGATGGTTGGCTTGTGACTGAATATTGGCACCAATGAATTGGTTTAATAGATAGGTAGGATCAGTGCTGGGATCGTTTATTGCAGCGGATGCGGCGTCAAATGTATCGGCATTGCAGACCCAGACGATGAACAGGTTGTTCGCGACACCCGGTGGCGCGGTGAAATTTTTGACATCCGTCACCAAAAGACTGCTGTTGTGATCCCAGTAGGAATTATTGTTGGCATTATTAAAATTCAGCCCCTGTCGTTGTGCCAGCACCTCAACCCAGACCCGGCCGTTGGAATAGCGCTGGCCATAATAATAGGGTGGTCCGGAGGCATTGGGATCAGCCGTGGCTGATAGCGCGTCGCCAAAAATATAGAGCGACGAAAAAGCAGCCGAGGCCGGTAAAACAGTCAAGGTGAGCAACCCGAGCCCAAACATGAATCGAATAAGCATTTTCATGTCGCCATTTTACTCGAAGCCGGAATAAAGTAAAGCGAAAGCTTGTCCGATGGCTGGAGGATATCTATCGTTGCGTCACAAAATGGCAGTGGATTTGCTTGCTCTGGCGTGTCGCCCATGTGTAACTACGGTGCAAATTTAGTGCTTGGAACGGATGAACCGAATCTTGAATCAACGCCATCTGGGAAAACTGCTGATCGTCGTGCTTTGGGGCGTGTCGGCCCGGGACGCGGCGGCGAACGGCTTCGGGCTGCCGGATCAGGATGCATTTGCAACGGCGCGCGGCGAGGCGGTTGTCGCCACGGCGGACAATGCCTCGGCCATCTACTACAACCCGGCGGGCATTGCGCAGCTCACGAACAGCAATGTGCGCGGCGGGCTGAACAGCGTCTATTACGAGCCGACTTATCAGCCGCCCAACAGCGGTCGAACCTACTACAGTTCGGATAATTTTGCCTACCTGCCGCAGTTTTTTTACACCTACACCGCCAAGGGCGCGCCATTAAGCTGCGGACTTGGTGTTTATACACCCTACGGCGGCAACATGAGCTGGCCGCAGGATACGGGTTTCCGTGCGGTGGCCATCAGCGGTTCGCTGAAATACATCACCATCAATCCGGTGGTGGCGGTCAAGTTATTGCCGGGTCTTTCCGTGGGCGGCGGCGCGATGGTGAATTACGGGAACATCAGCATGAATCAAGGTCTGCGCCGTGTTGCGGCACCGCTGACCAATTTTTTCAACTTCACCGGTGACGGCTGGAGCGTGGGTTACAACGCAGGAATTCTCTGGCAGCCGCATCCGAAACTCTCGTTCGGGGCCACCTTCCGCAGTTCGGCCCGGCTGAATTTCCAGGGCAATACGGATTTCCAGTTGCAACCGGGCGTTTATAATACACCCGAACAGCGGGCTGCGTCCGCCAGCTTCACTTTTCCACTAACCACCGTCTTCGGCATTTCCTACCGCCCCACGCCCAAATGGAACCTCGAATTTGACGCAAACTACACGGACTGGCAGAGTTTTGGCACGGTCACCATTGAGCAATCGCCTCCTCGGGTGAACAACCCCCTTGTTCAAAACATCCCGGTGAACCTCGACTGGCAGGCAAGCTGGATGTATGAGTTCGGCGTGACGCGTTATTTTGACAACGGCTGGCATGTGAGCGGTGGTTATGTCTTCAACGAGAACTCGGTGCCGGACACCTATTATACGCCGCTGGCTGCCGACTTGAACCGGAACTTTTTCAGCCTCGGAACGGGCTTTAAGGGGAAGCGCTTCGATTTTGACATCGCCTATCAACTGGGCTTTGCCTCGAAAAATACGGTGAGTGGCAGCACTTCTTCAACCATAGCTATCAGCAGGTCATCCGGAGAGAATGCTAATGGAACCTATGGTTTCAGCAGCAGCGCCTTGATTGTGTCGGTGGGAATGAATTTTTAACCCGCAGGAAACATCCTTGAATAATACTACAACGAACCGCCCAACTAACTGTTTGCAGGCGCGGCACCGGCTGCATGGCATCAAGCGGCTAATAACAAAGAAGAAGGAATCTCTGGCATGACCAACAATGCTCCCTATGCAAGCGCGGCTGAAGCCCAATCGCATTTTATTTCCGTCGGCGCGAACCGGATTCATTATGTCACCGTCGGTCATGGAAACCACGCCATCGTTTTCGTCCATGGCTGGGCATGCAATCTCGGCTTCTGGCGCGAGCAGGTCCCGGCGCTGGTGGACAAGGGGCGGCTCATTCTCATTGATCTTCCCGGCCACGGCCTGAGCGACAAGCCGCAGACAGCTTACTCGATGGATTTTTTTGCCGAAGCCGTGCTTGCAGTGCTGCGTGACGCCAGGGTGGACAAGGCCACCTTCATTGGCCACAGCATGGGCGGGGCGGTCGTCTGCCGCGTTTACCATCACGCGCCGGAAAAAATCGCCGCGCTGGTTTCCGTGGACGGTTTGCTGTGCCGGCCTCCCGGCACGCCCGCAGAAGCACGGGCGCTGGTTGCTCCGTTCGGATCGCCGCAATATCGCGAACACGCCCAAGGATTCATCGGTTCTTTTTTTCCAACCCCCGGCACCGAAGCATTGCGCGACCGCGTGATGTCCGAAATGTTCGCCACGCCGCAACACGTTATGCTTGGCACGATGCTGGGAATGTTCGGCCCTGACCAGCCCGATTGGATCTTGCAAAAAGTCAACGCGCCCGTCCTCGTCATCAATGCCCGGAGTCCGTGGTGGAATGCCGGTTACGAAAACTACGTCCGCTCGCTCTCGCCGCAGTCGGACTACGTCATGATGGATGGCGTGGGACATTTTCTCATGCTGGAGCAACCCGTTGAATTCAACGCCGTGCTCGTGGAAAAGCTGCGGAAATTTGATTTAATCGCGAAATAATCGCCGTTGTTTTGGCGCGAAAAATGTTTCATTCTGGCCGTGAGATGAGCCTCATTTTCAAAACCAACGGCCACGGCACGGGCAGCCCGGTTCGCCAACCCGCAAGGAAGGCGGTCCGGGCGGAAACGGTTTTGTCATCTCAAACTGCCGTGGAAAGCGAAATCACCTTCCAGACGATGGACGGCGTGGAATCGCGCGCCCGTCTCGCACGCCTGACGCGCCATTTGGTAACTTTTGAAGCCGACAATCTCGCGGCAACCTTGCGAACTTCCGAAGTGCTGGCCAATTTCAAAATCACCACCGGCAACCGCGTCATCTATTTCGGGCGCGCCGTGGTAAGCAATGTCATCCACACCGGCGAGTCGCTTCTCTGCGAAGCCAAGCTGGACGACCTCGGTTCGGACACGGCTTATTTTCTGCCCGCGCCTGGATTTGACGCCAATCCGCAGGAGGCCTATCAAAGTTTTTTTCAGACGTGGCAAAAAGATTATCGCATTTCAAATGAATTCAAGGTGTTGATCGCCGATGTCCAATCCTACCTCGCCGGCGTGCGGCACTGGCTGGAAGAATTGGAATTTGGCCTGAAGGCGCAAGGCGACCAGCACGAGCAAGAGCGCGCCATTCTGGGCGCCGTTGCGCCTAGAATCATTGATGCTTTCAACGGCCAGCACGAGCGGTTTGAAGAAATCATCTACGCGCTGCCGCCGGAATCACGCGGGGCGCATCAGGATTTTGTTCGCCAGCGCTGGCACAAACTATTTTTGGGTTCGCCCTTTGGTCATCGCACTTATCACAAGCCCATCGGCTACGCGGGCGACTATGAGATGATGAACATGATCCACCGGAACCAGCCGGAGGGCCGTTCATTTTACGAGAAATTGATTCATCTGTTGCTGGTCAGCCAGTGGCCGGCAAAATCCGTCCGCAATCGCGTCGCCCATCTTGGTGAAAACATTCTTAATGAAACCGCGCGGGTTGCGCGCAACGGAAAAACCGCGCGCATTTTGAATGTCGGCTGCGGCCCGGCGCAGGAGGTTCAAGATTTTTTGCGGGAAACCCAATTGAGCAACCAGGCTGATTTCACCTTGATAGACTTCAACGAGGAAACTTTGCTCCATGCCAGTCATAAATTGTTCGAAACCAAACACCGGTTCTCCCGGCACACACAGATTCGGACACAGCAAATTTCAGTGTATGAACTTTTGCGGCGCACGCAGCGGGGCAGCAATGACGCGGAAAAATTCGACCTGATTTATTGCGCGGGGCTTTTCGATTATCTCGCGCCGGACACCTGTCGCGCATTGATGGAATTTTGGTATGATTCATTGTCGCCCGGCGGCTTGATGCTGATCGCGAACATGAACGACACAAAACCGTTCCGCAATTTCATCGAATTCATTCTGGACTGGCAGTTGATATATCGGAACAGCGCAGAAATTTTATCGCTGGCTCCCGAACGCTGCCGGGAAACGACCAGCGTCATCGCGGAGCCGACCTCCGTGAATTTATTTCTGCACATCCGTAAACCGGATTGATATGCAATTCGTTCCCAACATTCCCAAAGAATTTCTCGGCACTTTTCAGGAATATGACCGGGATATTACCATCCGTAAAACGCGGCTGGGCTGCTTTTTGGGGATTGTACTGGTGCCGCTCTTTGGCGGTCTGGATTTCTACGTTTTTGATCACGATCAGGCATTGTCATTTTTACATATGCGATTGCTCTGTTCGGCGTTGATGGCGGGACTCTATGCCGTTTTGGGAACAGGTTTCGGGAAAAGATATTATCACTTTCAGGGCATCATCCTGTTGTTTCTTCCTTCGGCCACGATTGCGTGGATGATTTATGTGACCGAAGGAACCGCATCACCTTATTATGCGGGGTTGACGCTGGTGTTGATGGTGCTCGCCGTGGTGCTGGACTGGACATTCTGGCAAAGTGTTGTTTCGGTTGTGCTGGTCCTGCTGCTTTATCTGGCCGCCTGCCTGTTTTCCCCGGCGGCGTTTGACAAAGGATTGTTCATAAATAATTTATTTTTCCTGGTCTCCTCCGGGATCGCCATCATCGCCGGCACCTATTTCCACAGCGGCGTGCGGATTCGGGAGTTTGTTTCCCGTAGTGAACTGGACAAAAGCCGCAAGGCGCTCGAAGCGAGCCTCCAACAGCTCAAAGAAAACGAAATGCAACTGGTCCAGTCTGAAAAACTGGCGTCGCTGGGCCGCATGAGCGCGGGCATCATCCACGAGATCAATAATCCGTTGAACTTCGCCACGACCGGCCTTTTCACCTTGCGCAAAAAAGGCAAGCACCTCGCGCCGGAACAACAGGCGGACTACGCCGAGGTTCTCGCCGATGTCGAGGACGGGCTTAAGCGTGTGCAAACCATCGTTTCCGATTTGCGGATGTTCACGCACCCTAACACCGAGCAGCTTGACCCGGTGCCGGTGGCCGAGGTCATCACGCCAGCATTGCGATTCTTGAGCAACGAGTGGAAAGACGCGGTGCAAATCGAACGGAAGCTCGTGGAACACCAGACGATTCTAGCCAATAAAAACAAACTGATTCAGGTGATGGTGAATTTGCTGCAAAATTCACTCGACGCGCTTAAAACGAAATCCTTCGCCACTGGTGAAAAACCAGTCATCTGGATTGAAGGCCGCGTCGAAAAAGGGCAAAGCATCTTGTCCATCCGCGACAATGGCACGGGCATCGACGCGAAACATCTGGACAAGATTTTTGACCCGTTCTTCACCACGAAAGACGTGGGCGAAGGCATGGGGTTGGGCTTGAGCATTTGCTACAGCATCGTGCAGGAATACGGCGGGAAAATTTCAGTAAAAACGGAGCCGGGAAAATTTTGCGAATTTATGCTCGAATTTCCCGTGAAAACAAATCAGGCTGTGAACTGAACACGGACATGGAAAATCTCTACGATTACAAAAAATTCGCCATCCTCTACGTGGACGACGAGGAAAAATCGCTCAAGTATTTCGAGCGCGCCTTCGGCGACGATTTCCGCGTGTTCACCGCTGCGAACGCGACAGCCGGCTTCAAATTGCTCGAACATCATGCCGATGAGATCGGCCTGCTGCTGACCGACCAGCGGATGCCTGGCGAAAAAGGGGTCTGGCTTTTGGAACGCGCCCGGCAATTTCGTCCGCGTATTTTGCGCATATTGGTCACGGCTTACTCGGACATGGACGCCGCGATTGCCGCCGTCAACAGCGGCTCGATTTACAAATATGTCAGCAAACCGTGGGATCCGCCGCAACTTGAACTCACGCTACGGCATGGGCTGGAATTTTTCATGGTGCAGGCTGAACGCGACCAATTACTCCTCGAAAAAATGTCCGTGCTGCGGAACATGATGATCGCCGACCGTATCGTGAGTCTCGGCCTGCTCGCCGCCGGTTTGAGCCATCACATCCGCAACTCGCTGGTCGCCGTGAAAACGTTTCTCGACCTCGCGCCTGCGAAGATGGCCGAGGAAAAGGCGAACCTGAACGGCCTGCGCAATCCTGATTTCTGGAAGGACTACCACCGGAACGTCCAGTCCCAGATTGAAAAAATCAACAGCCTGCTCGCCGACCTGCGAACCTCGTCGGACGCCAATCCTGCGACGCAGTTTGCCGACGAAGTTTCGCTGCCCCAGGCCGTCGGTGCGGCGCTGGAGATGTTCAGGGAGCAATTCTCCGCGCGGAAAATCGAGATTGAAAATAAAATCCCAGATTCGCTCCCGGCCTTGCACGCGGACAAATCGAAATTTTACCGGCTGTTTGAATTATTGTTCAAAGATGAACTGGCGATGTTGCCGGCAGGCAGCAAAATTTCACTTTCGGCGGAATTGCAGAACGGCGGCACCAAACCAGAAATCGTTTTACAAATCAGCGACAACGGCCCCGGTTTGCCGCAAGAGGCATTGAGCGTGATATTTGATCCGTTTGTGGTCAGTGGCGGCGCGCCGTCGGAATACGGCATCCATTTGATGGCCTGTTTTTTTATCGTTCACCATCATGGTGGCACAATTGAAGCCAAGAGCCTTCCCGGGCGCGGCAATGCTTTCACCTTGCGGCTGCCGCTCCAGCCCGAACCCGCCACATCGTCACCCGACGAAACAGCGTTTCTCCAAAAGGCAATGTTGAACAATGAGGTGTGGGAAAACCTGCTTTCTGGCGGATGATTCACCTTGTAACGCCAAGATTCGTTTGACCGGCAGGCAGTTACGTGGGATTATTTATGGGTAGTGAAGGCGGCCAAGCACAACCATTTTCCTTTTGACGCGTGATGAAAACCATTCTGGTTTTGTCCAATCATCCTGATTTCGCCGAAACGATTCGTTCAGGTCTGGACGCTGTGCGATATCGCGTCGTCCATCGCTTGAGCGTGGACGAATCCGAACCGCTGCTCGCGCATGGCTTGGTCGCAGCGTGTATTTTGGACGCCGATTTGTTGGATGTGGAAATCGTCTGGATGGTTGACCGCCTCCGCCGCTATGATCCCAAATCGCCGGTGGTCGTCTATGCTTCCGCCAGCGAATCAGCCTGGGAAGAAGAAGTCTTTTTGCACGGCGTCACCCATGTGCTGACCAAGCCCGTCCGCGCCCGACTTCTAAACACCTTGCTGGAACGCCTGGGAAACGCGCCGGTTCAACGCACTGCTCCCGTTACGCCGCCACCGCCGGAAAATTCATTTTCCCGCGCGACCGAATCCGCCCAAATCCGCCCCGTCAATCCCTCGTCAACGCTTGACGTGCTGCGCGATTTTTCGTCCATCCTCACCTATTCGTTGAACGCCGAGGCGATGTTGAAGCAGTTTCTGTCGTTCCTCCGTGAAATTTTGAGTGTCAATCGTGCCGCCATTTTTCTGAACCGCCCCTGCACGCCGCCAATCGAAACCATTTCGCCGGAAGACAGCCGCCAGCTCCGCGCCGCGTCCGCCATCGGCCTCTCGTCCGGTTTGCTCGATCATTTTGAACTCTCGTTGGATTCAGGCATTGGTGGCCAGATCGTCAAGCTCGGACGAATTTTGCGCCGTGACAGTGACGAAACCCGTGCCGACGCCGGTGCGCAAAAGGAATTTGAAGTGCTCGGCGCGCAGGTGGCCGTACCGATTGCCGACCGCAATGGCATTGTCGGCGTCGCCGTATTCGATGGCCGCGTCACCGGCGAACCGCTCGCCAACGCCGAACTGGAATTGATTTTTCACCTGCTTGAACAGGTCGGCCTCGCGCTCCGCAACATCTGGCTGCACAACCAGATCGCGGGCAACAATGAAATGATGACCGACGTGCTGCGCGAATTGAGCAGCGCCTGCATCGTCGTCGGGAACGACCTGAAAGTGCTGCACGCGAACAAATCCGCGAAACGGTATTTTGGCCGGAATAACCTGCGCACCGGCGAACTGGAATTCAGTGATCTGCCGCAAATCCTCGGCGCGAAAATTTATCAGGTGTTGAAAACCGGTGCCGCAATGGGACCGTTCCGTTACGAGCCGGAAAATTCCTCCGGCACGGTCTACAACATCAACGTCGTGCCGTTTCAACGTGGCAATTCCACCGTGCCGGTTTCCGCGTTGCTCACCGCCGAGGACCTCACGCAAACCGAGCAGTTGCGAAAACTGGAAGTCGAGACCGAGAATCTGCGCCTCATCAAGTCCATGGCCGACCGCATGGCGCACGAAATCGGTAATACGATGGTGCCGCTCTCGACGCACCAGCAGTTGCTCGCGGAAAAATACGGCGACAAGGAATTCCGTGAATCACTCGACCACGCGCTCGCCGACGGTGTCAAGCGCGTCACGCGGCTGGTCAGCCAGATGCGGTTCCTTGCGCGCGAAGGTCACATTGAGCAGCAGACTTTCCCGGTCGGAAAATTGATTGAAGAGGCCTATCAGGAGGCGCGCAAGCACCAGCCGGGCGAGGCTGCGAAGTTACGATACGAAAAATCCGGCCAGTCCATCAACATCACCGGCGACCGCGCCGCGCTCAAACACGCGCTTTCCGAAATCATGCTCAACGCATTGCAGGCGAATCCGAAGACGCCGACCGTGGATGTCCGACTGCACACGGAAGACAGCAACGGCCATCACGATTTGCGGATTGAAGTGCAGGACAACGGCTCCGGCTTCACCGCCGAGGCCGCAAAAAAGGTTCCCTCGGCATTTTACACGACGCGCAACGTCGGCCTCGGCCTTGGCCTGACCGTCAGCCGCAAAATCATCGAGACACACCATGGCAGACTGGAAATTGTCCCGCCGCAATCCGGTCAATCCGGCGTCGTCCGCGTTTCATTGCCGCTGGAGCCAACCATTTCCACGGCAGTGTGAACACGCTTCAAAGCAGTCAAATAGGTCAAGGCTGGTTCACGTTTTGCGCTTGGGAATCGAATAACGCACTGGCTTGTCTTTTGGTAAAGATTTGGAAATGGAAGCATCCAATAATTTAGGCTGTTCAAGTCCGGTCGCTTGCGTGGCGGAATGACGGCCATTCAATTTTGGGATGACAGCTTCTTCAATCAATCGGCGTTCAGCGATTTGGCAATATGTTTCGTTGTTATCAATCAGCACACAACGGCGGTTTTGCGAAATAGCGGCAAGTCCAGTCGAGCCGCTGCCTGCAAACGGGTCAACAACCAGTCCGTCGGGCGGACATAGCAGTTTGATAAAGAACAGTGGCAAGTCCACGGGAAACACGGCGGGATGACCGCGATTTTTCCCGACGAGAGCAAGACTGATGACGTTTGATGGCAAAACCGTTTCTTTGCCAATCCACTTGGAAATATCCCGGCCAAAACCGCTGGCGTTGCCTGAATTTTGACGAGTCAAATCGTTTTTCCCAAGTTTTGTCAGTCTGGATTCAACCCAATCACCAATCGGTTTCCGCACGGCATCGGAGTTAAAATAAGGCCGTGCCGATTTTGAAAGGTGAAAGCAATACTCCCAACCATCACTCAAGCGCGTCGGCCAATAGCCCGGCATGGGATTTGGTTTGTGCCAAAGATAATCGTCAATTGCGAACCAGCCGTGCGCGCTTAAAGCCTCAATGGTTTGCCACACGTAACGATGCCGGACGCCGTCCACAACTTTATCTTTGATATTCAAAACCAAGCTGCCAGTCGGTTTGAGCGTGTTGTAAAATGGCTCATGGAATGTCAAAAACCATTTAACAAATTTATCCGGGTGGATGCTATCGTAGTGATTGCGACGTGCATCTGCATATGGGGGTGACGTGACAATCAGATCAACCATGCCAGCGTAATCAGACAAAATTTTCCGGCTGTCTCCACAAATCACGGTGCAATTTTTTGGCTGCTCAATTTTCATCGTTCGATTCGACTGCGTTTCTTCGCTGGGTGATGAACTGCTGAAATTTCAACGGGTCAAGACGTCCGGTTTCCGCATTTACTAATTTTAGCTTCTTCAATTCAGCCGCAATCATCTTGCCGCATTGCTTTCGTAGCTTCAAAGAATGAAACGGCAAGAATTGCCCGACGGTTTGCAGTGCAGCGCGATAAACTTCTTCCGCATCCAATCCACACACATAAGGAAAAGCGAAGCCGGGACTCCACACTTCACAGTTTGGAGAATACGGGTGTCCGTCGCGATTTCTCTTGATTGCTCTGCCTTGTTCGTAGGGGACGATCACTCCGCGCTGTGGCGTCGCAAAGCAAACTACGCAAAGATAAGGGCGAGTAAGATTCTTGTCTTCGAGTGCCATCGCTTCTAATCGGCGAATCATTCCGCTAACATCTTGTCCGCCCACAGTGTCGGAGGATTTTTTGACCGAAATGAAAAGCCTCAATCCTTTGGCGTAACCGGGCGTGTCAACTTCCGCTTCAGCGTCACCTTCACGTTTTCCATCGGACACGTTCCTGAAACGCAAGCGCATCAGTTCAATCAACAGGAATTGGTAGAACACGCCGATTCTCATCCGGTGGCGTTGCATCTCGTGAGAGACGGCGTCGAGTTCAAAAATTTCCTCAACGTCACACTGACTCAAAAAATATGGACTCAAAATCGGATCGCTACGTTCTTTAAGGTGTCGCAAGCAAATCTCGACCAGTTCTTCCGGCGTTTGCGCTAATACGGTCGTGTTTCCTTGTTTGTCCTTAAAACTACGCTCAAATGCTTTGGTGATGGCTTGGGATAAATTACCGACACTGACCTTTTCTTTGGGGCGTGGGAACAATTTGGCATCGGCAAGATAATCGTCGCCTCGCGGATAAGTCTGCATCTTGATGTTAGCCATGCGCGAAGATTAGAGAAGCGGTGCGGTGGCGTCAATTTTCCAACGATTGTATTGCGTCCACACGCGGGGTCTGGCTTTCATCTCAAAACAAAACCCCGCAGAAAAATTCCTGCGGGGGGTTACTTGGAAATTGGCCGGTGAACTATGCGCCATTGTCGCCGATGGCTTCGACCGGGCAGCCTTCCTTGGCTTCCTTGCAGCGTGCCTCTTCTTCGGGTGTCGTGGGCTGTTTATATACCAACGAGTAGCCGCCGTCGTCGTTGCGCTTGAAATTGTCCGGCGCGGTCTCGCGGCACAGGTCGCAGTCAATGCACTGGTTGTCCACGTAGTATTTGCCCGCGATGTTCTCGGGATATTTATTTGCAGCGTCAGCCATAAATTCGTTGTGGAATATGGATTCAATCGCGCCTGAAGGCAAGTCTCAATCTTAATTGTCTTTTGCAGAAAATGAATGGATTAAAAACTTTTAATCGCACCGGCCGATTGTATGTTTTGCCCATGCAACGAGGAACCGTTCGCAGGACAAAAATCATTTCCACACTTGGCCCCGCAACCGACTCCGCCGAGATGATCGGCAAACTGGTGGACGCGGGCGTCAATGTTTTCCGCCTGAACATGTCGCACGCGCCACATGACTGGGTGCGCCGCGTGTTCAAGGACATCCGCGCCGAGTCCGTCAAACGCGCGCACTACACCGGCATCATGATGGATACGCAAGGCCCGGCCATCCGCACCGGCGACCTCGGCGTGCCGCTCGATTTGCAGCCCGGCCAGAAATTCACGCTGACCGTCCGCGGCGAACGCGACCTGGAACAACACTCCGTGGACGTGAATTATGAAAATTTCATCAACGACATCAGCGTCGGCGACGTGGTGCTCATTGACAACGGCACGATCCAGATGAAAGTGCTCGCCAAAAACGGCAACAAGGTGGAATGCGAAGTTCTCACCGAAGGCAAACTCGGCAGTCGTCGCCACATCAATCTGCCCGGCGTCAAGGTCAGTTTGCCCGCGCTCACGTCCAAGGACATCAAAGACGTGAAGCTCGGCCTCGAACTCGGCGTGGATTTCATCGCGCTCTCGTTTGTGCGCGAAGCCCGCGACCTGCTCCAGCTCCGTGAATTGTTTGAAGAAGGCAAACCGCATCCGCTCGTCATCGCCAAGATTGAAGACCAGGAAGCCATTAAAAATCTGGATGCGATTGTGCTTGAAGCCGACGGCATCATGGTTGCGCGCGGCGATTTGGGAATTGAAATTCCGTATGAAGAACTGCCGATTGTGCAACGGCGAATTGTCAAAACCTGTCTGCGCATCGGCCGTCCCGTCATCGTCGCCACGCACATGCTCGAAAGCATGATCGAATCGCCCATGCCCACGCGCGCGGAAGTCACCGACGTTTCCAACGCCGTCTTTGAAGAGACGGACGCCATCATGTTGAGCGGCGAGACGACCGTTGGAAAATACCCGCTCAAGTGCATTGAGGTTTTTGACAAGATTGCGACGCGCATCGAGCGCAGCGGCAGCGCGCAATTTCACGACGCGGCGGAACTCACCACCGCGCGGCAGAAACTGGTCAAAAGCGCCGTCGTCATGGCGAACGAATTGAAAGCGGCGGCGATTCTGGTGTTCACCCGTCATGGCAGCATGGCGCAATACGCCAGTTGGATGCGCCCGCATTACTCGCCCATTTACGCGGTGTGCGAGAGCGAAAAGACCGCCAACGAAATGGCGTTGTGCTGGGGCGTTACGCCGTTCGTCATGCCGTTCGACTTCATTGATCCGCAGAACACGATTGAAACCGCGCTGAAAAATCTTGTCGAACAAGGCAAGCTGCAACACGGCGCGACCGCCGTCATCATCGGCGCGATTTCCGTCGGCACGGAAATCGTGGACGCGGTGCAGATGCGGACGGCGTGATGCAATCCCGGCAAAAAATTATTTCTCCATCCCTTGCGTGTCCCCGGAGGAAATTTTCCGCTTGAAAAGTATCAAGTTCGAGTGCGCGGCATCCTTGTCCGCCAGCGGTTCAGACCAATATATTGTCTGGCCCTTGACGACATAGCCACCAATCCGATTGTAGTCTTCTGCCAGAATTTTTTTGATGAAAATAAAAAGTCCCGACGGCGGCGATTCCATTGACAGCCAGCTGCTGGTCAAAACAACCATTGCAGGCGGATGCTGCTGGAAATCGCGCACCATCTCCCGCTGATAGCGTTGCTTGAAAGGGCTGCGAAATACCAGTTCATAAGCCGTGACAAACCGGGTCGGGCTGAAACGATGTGCATAACAAAGGATTTCCGGATCCGAGCCGACCACACAGACAAATTCATTGGTTGAAGTCAATTCGGCCACGCGCCTTGCCGCCGGTTGAGCCACCAGCAAAGGGCTGCTTTCGGTCAGATTTTCTGCGACAAATTTTTCCGGCGTGTAGGTCAGCCACAACAGATCCGGTATCACCAATATGATAACGGTGACACACAGAAGGGCGTATTCGATCCATTTTTGCGGGCGTGCCAGCCATCGGGCGATGGGCAAGGAAATTGATTGGATGCCAACAACCGTCAGCAGCGCCCAAAACGGCATGATCAGGATGTAATATTGGCCATACCAGCTGGCACCGGTGGAGAGGATGGCACACAGCAACATTCCAAACCAAAAACCGACGCGAGGTTTTGGCTTTACCAGCGCGGCGCAGGAGAAAAAAAACAAAATCCACCAGTGATCCCATAATAAACCCAAGTTCATCCAAAAGCCGGCCAAGCCGAAGGTGCCGGTTTCCAGATAATAACGGTTGAAGCGCACGGTGCATTCCCAAAACGCCGCGCCGCCGTCGCGAATCAAAAAAAATCCAAGAATGGCCAGGGCGGCGGAGACTGCACCCATGCCGGACACGGTGAAACATTGCCAGAAAAGCTTTTTATTGGGGAGGCGTCCGATTTCGAACAACCAGTTTGCCCACAAAAAAAGCACCATTGGCAGCGCCGTGTATTTGTAAAGCAGGGTGGTGACGCCCAAAAAAGCTCCCGCAAAACAAAATCGTGGTGCATGCCCGTATTGCCGACTGTAAACATAAGTTGCCGTCATGGCCAGTAAAGGCAGCAACAGGAACATTTCTGTGTTGGCTGAAAATTGGGCGATGCCCGGCAGCAAAATCATCGGGGTCGCCAGCCACATTGCGGGAAATGCGGATGCATTTCCAAATTCCAAGCGGGCGATCCAGCCCAGCAAAATCGTCGCCAGCGCTACAAACAGGCCGGCCAGTATGCGTGGCGACCAAAAAGCTTCCGGCAAAAGGAAATGGGAGAGCGCATAACTGTAAATAACCATCGGCGGTTTCTGGATGAAAGCGTGTTCATACGGAGCCACGCCAGCGGTCAATAATTGCGCGGAGTAGGCATATTCGCCTTCATCCGGAGTCAAAGGCGCGTCGTAATTATTCCAGCGCAACACTACAAAAAGCAGCACGAGTCCGAAAATTCCCAACCACTGCCCCAAGCTCACGCCGCCAAATGACACCGCCCATTGGTTTCTGATTTTGGAACGAATGGGCGCAATCGGCATTACTCCATTAATGTTTGGAGGGCATCGAGAAACAAGTTCAAAAGCGGGGTTTTAAGGAAATATCCGGTGACTTGCCGCCGTTTTAGGCTAATGCAGCGCCTGTACCGCCAGAGCGGCAAAATTC
>Ga0182015_10001178_pt1 | contig 35465 bp, 32 predicted proteins | sample 712P3MmetaG_FD_120478 | JGI IMG/M metagenome (GOLD analysis project Ga0182015, IMG submission 120478) | Permafrost microbial communities from Stordalen Mire, Sweden - 712P3M metaG | ecosystem: Environmental > Terrestrial > Soil > Wetlands > Permafrost | place: Sweden: Stordalen | collected...
CGCCGCACGAAGAAGCCGAGCAGCTCGGCCGCGTGGCGGTCGTAGAGCTCGGCGAAGTCGTTGGCGTCAAGTCGCATGCCGTCGGGGTGCACATCGTCGCTCACCAGGTGGGTGCGCGAGGGCCAGGGTTTGTGACAGCGGATCCGTGCCTCTCGGTTGCGCCGCGCTGGCAGGCGGTCGCCCTGGGGCTCGAGCTACGCGGCTTTGCGTGCCTTCCAGATCTCCTCGCACGGCCACCGCCGCGCCCACTCGAGCGTCGGCGTCGGGTGGCGGGTGGTCGACCCCTGCGACGGGCGGACCTCGATGAGCTCCTCGACCGTTAGGTCGTTCGCGCGCAGCAGCGCGATCAGCTCGCCGTGCGGGAGATGGAACTCGACCGACTCATCCTCGGGCCATTCGAAGCGGTGCATGCCGAAGTGGGGGCGCAGCATCTGGTTGGTGGGCTGAAGCGTCTCGTCATCGGGCTCACAGAGCATCGCGATCACGCTGTTGACAAGGAAGATCAGCTGCCCGCCCGGGCGTAGCAGGCGCGATGCCTCGGGGATCCAGCGGTAGGGGTCGCACCAGATGCTCGCGCCGTACTCCGAGATCGCAACATCGAAGCTCGCGTCCGCGAGCGGCACCTGCTCAGCGTTGCCGTGGAGCAGCGGAAAGCTCAGCTCGTGCTCAACCTGCAGGCGCGCCGCCGTGGCGAGCTGCTCCTCGCTCACGTCGATCCCGACGGGCCGCGCGCCGCGCCGCGCAACCCAGGCCGAGACGTAGGCGGTGCCGCATCCGAGCTCGATGCAGTCCAGGCCCTCAAGCCGCTCGGGCAGCACGTGCAGCTGCGCCTCGGGCACGCTCCACCGCCCCCACGACGGTTCAGCGGCCGCCCAGTTGCGCTCGCCGGTTTCGACGTAATCGGCGGCCTCGCGGTTCCAGGCTGACCGGTTGCGCTCGACGTAATCGCCTGCCGCCTCCATCGGCGAGGAGGCTACTGCGGTGGCGCGTCGATCGCGCGCCACAGGTACAGGCACGCAGCGGTCCGATACGGCCGCCACGGCTCGGCGATCGCGATCACCTCAGCGGGTGTCGGCAGCGCCTCCATGCCGTAGGCGATCTGGATCCCCTTGCGGATGCCGAGGTCGCCGGGGGCGAGCACGTCTCCTCGCTGCAGCTGGAACATCAGGAACATGTGCGCGCTCCACTCGCCGATGCCCTTGACCGCGACGAGCTCCGCAATCACCGCGTCGTCGCCCAACTCTTCGAGGCGATCGAGCTCGAGCGAACCGTCGATCACGTGCTGTGCGAGCGAGCGCAGGTAGGTGGTCTTGGCGCGCGAGAGCCCGGCGGCGGCGCGCATCGCATCGGGGTCGGCGGCGAGGATCTCCTGCGGTGTCGGCGGGCGCCCGTCGAAGTGCCCGAGCAGGCGCTGCCAGATCGCCGCCGCGGCGCGTGTCGAGAGCTGCTGGCCGACGATCGTGCGCACGAGGCCGGCGTAGTGCTCGCCGGGCTTGGGGCGGCTCGAGGGTCGCGGTCGGGCCGGCAGGTCGCCGAGGCGGTCGATCAGCGCGCCCAGGACGGGGTCGGCGGTGCGCAGATGGGCGCTCGCGGCGTCACTCATCGCCGCCCCAGCCGATCGCCTCGAGCAGCTCGGCGACCGTCGTCAGCTTGACGCGGGGGCGTCCGGCCGGCTCGCCGAGCCCACGCTCGTGGCGGTCGATCGTGAGCCAGTCGCCGTAGTCGACGAGCTCCGGCTGGCGCTCGCGGATGAATCGCTCGAGAGCTTCGTCGCTGATCGGCGCCGGATCGAGCAGGCGGCCCGCGGCGAGGTCCTCGAGCAGCCGCTCGATCGTCTCGTTGGCGTCCTTCTTGTTGGTGCCGATCACGCCGCTCGGGCCCCGCTTGGCCCAGCCGACGACGTATTCGCCGCTGCGCACGCGGCCGCCGTCGTTGGCGATCAGCTCGCGCTCGGTGTCAAAGGGGACGTCGGCCAGCGGCGTGCCGCGATAGCCGATCGCGCGGAACACGGCCTGCGCGGGGAGCTCGAGGCGCTGGTCGGTCGCGCGCGCGCGCAGCGCTCCTCCGGCGCCGACCGTCAGCTCGTTGCGCGCGAGCGTCAGTGACCCCACCCGCCCGGTCCCGGTGAGGGCCAGCGGCGAGAGCAGGAAGCGCAGCACGACGCGGCGGGAGCGACCGGCGGGCGGCCGCGTCGAGTACTCGCGCAGGATCTCGACGTTGCGGAGCGCCGTGGGGTCCGCGTCGGGGTCGGCGATCGCCTCGCCGAGCGCGAGCTCCTCGGGGTCGACGATCACGTCGGCGTCGCTCAGCTCGCCGAGCTCGCGCAGCTCGGGGTTCGTGAACGCCGCCTGCGCCGGCCCGCGCCGGGCGAGCACGACCACCTCTCGGACGCCGCTTGAGGCGAGCACCTCGAGTGCGTGGTCGGCGATGTCGGTCACCGCCAGTTCGGCGCGCGTGAGCACCAGCATCCTCGCGACGTCCAGCGCGACGTTGCCGGCGCCGACCACCACCACGCGCTCCCCGCGCAGGTCGAACTCGCGCTCGCGGAAGTCGGGGTGGCCGTTGTACCAGCCGACGAAGTCCGTCGCGGCGTAGCTGCCCGCCAGATCCTCGCCGGGGATTCCCATCGCGCGGTCGACGGGGGTGCCGACCGCGTAGACGATCGCGTGGTAGTGCTCGCGCAGGTCGGCGAGCGTCACGTGGCGTCCGAACTCCACGTTGGCGAAAAGGCGCAGGCGCGGGTGCTCGGCGGTGCGCTCGTAGATGTTGGTGACCGACTTGATCTTCGGGTGGTCGGGCGCGACGCCGGCGCGCACGAGACCCCACGGCGTCGGCAGGCGCTCGTACAGATCGACGTGCAGCTCATCCGCGGTGTGCCGCAGCAGATGCCCCGCCGCGTAGGAGCCCGCGGGGCCCGAGCCGATGATCGCGACGCGCAGCTTGGCGTCCGCGGAGTCGCTCATCCGCGGCGCGCCGAGTGCTGGGCCGTGCCGGCGGGTGTTCTCTCGCGGAGCTCTGCTGCCATCTTCGGGTCAGCGAGTATACGGGCGGACGGTGCCCCGGTACCATTGCGGGGGATGCGGATCGCCCTCGTCTCGCCCTACTCGTGGACGTACCCGGGCGGGGTCACGCGGCACATCGAGGCGCTCGCCGACCAGTTCACGGCGGCCGGGCACGAGCCGCGGATCATCACCCCCTTCGACCCAGACGATCGCCTCAGCGTGAGGCTCCACCGGGGGGCGCGCCCGCAGCCGCGGGCGCAGGCGGCCAACATCGTCTCGCTCGGGCGAACGATTGGCCTGCGGGCCAACGGCGCGGTCTCGAACGTGGCACTGCGGCCGTCCGCCGCGGCGATCCTGCGACGCGAGCTGCGGGAGGGCGACTACGACGTCGTGCACATCCATGAGCCGGTCGTCCCGCTGTCGAGCTGGGACGCCGTCGGCTTCAAGGGGCTGCCGCTGGTCGGGACCTTCCACACCTATTCGACCAACCGCCTGACCAACAGCCTCGGCAACCTCGCGGGCGCGGGCCGGCGGTTCGACCGCCTGGATGTGCGCATCGCGGTGTCACGCGCCGCCGCCTGGACCGGCGAGCGGTTCTTCGGCGGGCACTACCGGGTCATCCCCAACGGCGTCATCGTGCCCGATCGGCTCGCTCGCGCCGCCGCCGCGATGCCGACCGAGGAGCATCCGCTTCGGCTCGTCTTCGTCGGCCAGGCCGTCGAGCGCAAGGGACTGCCGGTGGTGCTGCGCGCGCTGGAGGCGCTGCGCGAGCACGTTCCCTTCACGCTCGACGTGATCGGGGTCGAGGGGCCGCAGCTCGAGACGATGATGGTCGACCTGCGGGGAGTCACCGCGCTCGGCAAGATCGACGACGCGGAAAAGACAGCGGTGCTCGCACGCGCCGACCTGCTTGTCGCGCCGTCGCTCGGCGGCGAGAGCTTCGGCATGGTGCTGACCGAGGCCTTTGCGGTCGGCACGCCCGTCGTCGCGTCCGACATCCCCGGTTACAACGACGTCGTGCGCGACGGCGTCGACGGCGTGCTGTTCGGCCGCGCCGACGCCAGCGCGCTGGCCCAGTCGCTGCTGGATCTCGCCTACGACGTTGCGAAGCGCCAGGCGATGTCGGCCGCCGCGCTCGAGAACGTCCGCCGCTACGCGTGGCCGCTGGTCGCCGACGAGGTGCTGAACGCCTACACCGACGCGATCACGACGCCCCAACCGAGCGGGGTCCGCCGCCGCGCAGCGCTGGCGCTCGGCCTCGCGAGTGTCGACCTCGCCGGCCACCGGCCCGCGCAGAGGCGCCTGCCGAGCCTCGAGCGCGATGAGCGCACGCGGCGTCAGCGGACGCTCGCCGGCGTGCGGCGCGGCGCGATTGCACTCGCCGCGCTGGCCGCCGTCGGTGTTTCGGCGCTCGCCGTCTCGCGGATCGGCGTCGGCCGCATCACCAGCGCGCTCGTGACCTCGCAGCCCTCATGGGTGATCATCGGCTGCGCGCTGATGTGCGCGGCGATGGTCTCACGCGGCTTCGCCTGGCACGCGATCCTGCGGGCCGCGCTGCCGCGCGCGAACGTTCGCCGCGCGGACGCGATGCAGGGCACCTTCATCGGCGTGCTGATGAGCGCGACGCTGCCGGCGCGGCTCGGCGAGCCGTCGCGCTCGCTGATCGTCGCGCGGCGCGTCGGCCGGCCGGTCGAGACCTTCCCGATCGTGGTCGGCACGCTCGTCTCGCAGACGCTGCTGAACCTGCTCGCCCTGGCCGGCCTGGGCGTCGTGATGTTCACGAGCGTCGACCTGTTCAACGGTCGCCATTCGGCGTTGATCGCCGTCGCGGTGGGCCCGGCAGTCCTGGTCGCGCTGATCCTCGCCGCGCCGCTGCTGCTGCGCCGCGGCGGAGGCCAGTCGCGGTCGGCGCGCCTGGAGCTCCTGCGGACCCGCGTCGCCGCCCTGCTCGTGCGGCTTCGTCTCGGCATGCGCGTGTTCCGCGAGCCGCGCCTGGCGGCGATCGCGGTCAGCGCGCAGCTCGGCGCCTGGGCGCTGCAGTGCGCGTCCTGCTACGTGCTGCTGATCGCGCTGGGGCTGGACCATCGCGCCGGACTCGCGGCCGCCGCGGGAGTCCTGTTCGCGGTCAACGTCACCGCGGTGCTGCCGGCGGCGCCGTCCAACGTCGGCGTCTTCCAGGCCGCCTGCGTGGCGGTGCTCGCGGGCGCCTTTCACGTGTCGACGGCCGACGCGATCGCCTACGGCATCGTGCTGCAGGCCGTCGAGGTCACGACCGCGATGGCGATGGGGATCCCCGCGCTGCTGCGCGAGGGCATGTCGTGGCGCGACGTCAAGCTGCGGGCGATGCACACCGCGCCGGTGACGCTGAAGGTGGCGGAGTCGCGCGGCGCCGCCGGCAGCGAGGCCACGATCATCTGAGCAGCGACCGGCTGCGCCGAGCGCACGGCGCCCGCCGCGATCATCTGAGCGGCGACCCGGGCGCGTCCCGGCGCGTCCGGGCGCACCACGCCCGCAGGGCCGCGCGCCCGCCCGCACCCCGGTCTGCGCGCCGTTCGCGCAGGCGATCGCCTGCCGACGGCGTAGCTTCAAGGCGGTGTCCGACGCCTGGGTCTACATCCTGCGCTGTGCCGACGGTTCGCTCTACACCGGCTGGACGGTCGACGTGCAGCGGCGCCTGGCCTCACACGCCTCCGGCGGCGGCGGGCGCTACACCCGCGCGCGCCTGCCGGTAGAGCTGCTCGTGAGCTTCGCGATGTCCGACGCGAGCGCGGCGCGTCGTGAGGAGGCACGGATCAAGCGGCTCACGCGGGAGCAGAAACTGACGCTGATCGCGGGCTCATCTTCATCAACTCTTCGATAGCCGCCGCCGACGTCCGCCAAACTTGTTCGGCGACGCAGGTCGCAGCGACACAGATCGCACGCACCTCCTCCCAGTAGTCGACCGGCGCCCCGTCCCCCATGGGGCGCCGGCTTTTTGTGGAGTCGATCGAGCGTGGGAGCAGACGAGGGCCGCGCTCGCCTGCCCCGACCTTGCTCGCCCGGGCAGACGAGGGCCGCGCTCGCCTGCCCCGACAGTTCTCACTTGATGAAGAGCATCTCCGAGTACTTCGGCAGCGGCCAGAGGTCGTCGGCGACGATCCGCTCGAGCCGGTCGGCAATCGCGCGGACGCCGTCCATCGCAGGCACGACCTCGTCGCGCATGTACAGCGCGTGCTCGAGCCCCTCGACGTCGGGATGCGCCGCGTTGACGCGCTCGAGCGCGTGGATCGCGTCGACGAACTTGTGCACGAGCTCGGTCGTCTCCTCGATCAGGGACTCGATCCCGGCCTCGCGGAGCGTCACGAGATGGCGGATCGCTGCGGGCAAGAGCAGCGTGCGCGCGATCGAGGCGGCCGTCTCGGCCTCGATGTTGAGCGTGACCGAGTACTGCTCGGTGTAGACCTCGAAGCGGGACTCGAGCTCGCGCTTGGAGAGGACCTTGTAGTGCTTGAAGAGCCCGACCGTCTCCTTCTCGATCAGCCATGGCAGCGCGTCTGGAGTCGAGCGCAGATTCGCCAGCCCGCGGCCCTCGGCCTCGGCGTGCCAGGACTCCGAGTAGCCGTCGCCGTTGAAGACGATGCGGCGGTGCGCCTTGTAGGAGTCCTTGACGATCCCCAGGATCGCCTTCTCGAGCGTCGCGCCGTCCTTCAGCGCGGTGTCGAGCTTCTCCGCCAGCGAGTCGATCGCCTCCGCGACGATCGTGTTCAGCACCGTGTTGGCGAACGACGGCGACTGGCTCGAGCCGAGCGCGCGGAACTCGAACTTGTTGCCGGTGAACGCGAACGGGCTCGTGCGGTTGCGGTCGCCGGAGTGCAGCGGCAGCGGCGGCAGCACGGGCGTGCCGAGGCCGAGGAACGAGCCCGGCTTGGACGCCGTGACCTGCCCCTCGGCGATCGCCGAGAAGACCTCCTCGAGTTCTGAGCCCAGGAAGATCGAGATGATCGCCGGCGGCGCCTCGTTGGCTCCGAGCCGGTGATCCTGGCCGGGACCCGCGATCGATGCGCGCAGCAGCTGCTGGTGCGTGTCGACCGCCTGAATCACCGACGCGGCGAAGAGCAGGAACGAAAGGTTCTCCTGCGGCGTGTCGCCCGGCTCGAGCAGGTTGCTGCCGCCGTCGGTGCCCATCGACCAGTTGTTGTGCTTGCCGGAGCCATTGACGCCGGCGAACGGCTTCTCGTGCAGCAGGCAGACGAGGCCGTAGCGGCGCGCGGTGTTCTGGAGCATCTGCATCGTCAGCATCTGGTGGTCGCAGCCGACGTTCGTGCCCTCAAACACGGGGGCGATCTCGTACTGGTTGGGCGCGACCTCGTTGTGGCGCGTCTTGACCGGCACGCCGAGCTTGGCGAGCTCGTTCTCGGTGTCGAGCATGCAGGCGAGGATTCGCTCGGGGATCGAGCCGAAGTAGTGGTCGTCGAGTTCGTGGCCCTTCGGGGGCTTGGCGCCGAACAGCGTGCGCCCGGTCGTCACGAGGTCGGGACGCTGGAAGAAGTACTGCTCGTCGATCAGGAAGTACTCCTGCTCGGGGCCGACGGTCGTGAACACGCGATGGGACTCCTCGTCGCCGAGCAGGCGCAGCGCCCGCAGCGCCGCGTCCGAGAGCGCGTCCATCGAGCGAAGCAGCGGGATCTTGTGGTCGAGCGCCTCGCCGGTCCAGGACGCGAACGCCGTCGGGATGCACAGCAGCGCGCCGTTGGGGTTCTCGAGCAGGAACGCCGGCGAGGTGGGGTCCCAGGCCGTGTAGCCGCGGGCCTCGAAGGTCGCCCGGATGCCGCCGGTCGGGAAGCTCGAGGCGTCAGGCTCGCCCTGGATCAGCTCCTTGCCGGAGAACTCCGCCATCGCCTTGCCGTCGGCGGTGGGGCTGTAGAAGGAGTCGTGCTTCTCCGCCGTCAGGCCCGTCAGCGGCTGGAACCAGTGGGTGTAGTGCGTGGCGCCGTTCTCCAGCGCCCACTCCTTCATCGCCTGCGCGACCGCGTCGGCCAGCGAGGTGTCCAGCTCGGTGCCGCGCGCGATCGTGACCCGCAGCTGGGAGTAGACGTGCTTGGGCAACCGCTTGCGCTGTTCGGCGGGGCTGAACACGTTCGCGCCGAAGAGTTCGTTGTCCGGCTGGGTCAGATCCTGGGCGCCGAGGCGCTCACCGTTGGCGCTCCACTGAGCGGCGGAGACGTTGTGAATCCGGGTCCGTGCCATTGGGCTCCTCCTGAGGAGATCGTGGGTACTTGCGCGACCGACGGTTTGTCGCGCAAGCGACCCGTTGCGAGCAGCGCAGCAGCCCACACCTTATGCGCTCGCGCGAAGGTGGTCCTTGTCCCAGTGGCCAAAGCGATCCGTGGCCGTTTCGCCGCTCGTACGAGGCGGCGCTTCGCGCTCCCGCGGAGCGCCGGGCGCCTGCGAGCGCGCTCTCCCGCGACCCGCCCGGCGCCCGGCGCACGCGGCCGAGTCAGGCCGCGCGCGTGGGCGACACGGGCGCCGCCGCGTCGGCTTGCGGCGGCGCGCTCAGACGAGCACGCCGTCGCGCGCCGGCGCGGACGGCACCGGCCGGGCCTTCGGCGTCTGCGCCTCGAGCATCGCTGCGAGGTTCTGCCGCTGGCGCTCGGTCATCGAGCCGATCGTCTTGGTCTCGGTCATCGGCACGCCGGCGAGGAATCGCCTCGCCCGCGTGTGACCCCAACGACGCTGGCTCATCAGGAGCTCCGCCACGGCCATGCTCTCGGCCTCCCACGGAGAAGTGAGGATCACGGTCGCGGCAGTCGTCTCGCCGTCGCTCACACGGCGCTTGAGCTCGGCGCGCGCGAGGCGCACCTCGTTGGCGCGTTGAAGGGCTCGCATGTGTTGCGGCCCGTAGGCGAATGCTGTCGCTGTCATCTGAGCTCCCCGTCGCCCACGGATGCGGGCGACCAAACGATGGTTGTTTACGGTGTACGCACGAACGCGTGCATCTCCGGACAGGGCAACGACATTGCGACTGACCGTGGTCGTCGCCCTCCGGAGTGAGGTATGGGTGGCCCTCTCAAAGCCCCCCGCACCTCCGCGCCGAGCGAGGTTGGACGCTACGCAGCCCCCGCGGGTTGGTCAACAAACTCACCGGTCGCGCGTTCGCTCGGAGCGAGGTTTTTGTGCCCAAAGTCGATTGTGCTCAGGCGCACAATTACTTCGACGGGCCCGGAAGCGGACCGTGCTCGGCCTCGAACTCGCGCTTCACCGTCGCGAAAGCTTCCAGCGCGCGGTCGATCACGGCGGCGTCGTGGGTGGCCATCACGCTCGTCCGCAACAGCGCGCCGCCGGGCGGGACGGCTGGATGCACCGCGACGTTGGTGAACACGCCGGCGTCCCACAGCGCGCGCCAGAGCATCGCGGCCTTCCAGTCCTCGCCGACGCGCACCGGGACGATCGGCGTGATGATCGACTCCTGGACGCCCGCGACGCCCGTCACCGGCGAGGGCTCGACGACGTCGAAGCCGAGCGCGTGCAGGCCGCGGTTCAGGTGGCGGGCGTTCTCGAGCACGCGTGCCATCAGCGCCCGCCCGTCGTCGGAGCGGATCACCCTCAGCGCGGCCAGTGCGGCGCCCACGGCGGCCGGGACTCCGGAGGCCGTGAAGAGGAACGCCCGGCTCTGGATCTTCAAGAACTCGATCACGTCGGCGTCGCCGGCGACGAAGCCGCCGCAGGAGGCCAGCGACTTCGAGAAGGTCCCCATCCGCAGGTCGGTCTGGGCCTCGACGCCCAGCAGCTCGGCGGTGCCGGCGCCGCGCGCACCGAGCACGCCGACCGAGTGGGCCTCATCGACCATCAGGCGGGCGCCGAATGCCTCGCACAGCGCCACGATCTCTCGCAGCGGCGCGATGTCGCCCTCCATCGAGAAGATCCCGTCGACGACGACCAGGACCCCGCCGCCGTCCGCCGCGGCCTTCACCAGCGTGCTCTCGAGCTTGTCCATCCGGTTGTGGCGGAACGCGCGCAGCTTGGCTCGCGAGAGCAGCGCTCCGTCGAGCAGCGAGGCGTGGTCGCCGGAATCGACGACGACCGTGTCGCCGGTCCCGAGCAGCGTGCTGAGGGTGCCGACGTTGGCCTGCTGGCCGGTCGAGAAGACGATCGCGTCCTCGGTGCCCATCCACTCGGCGAGCTCGCGCTCCAGTTCGAGGTGCAGCGGCGTGGTGCCGTTGAGCAGCCGCGATCCGGTCAGCCCGGTGCCGTACCGCGTCAGCGCGTCACGCGCGCCGGCCATCACGCGCTCGTCGCCGGTCAGGCCGAGGTAGTTGTTGGAGCCGAGCATGATGCGCGGCGCGCCGTCCATCTGGACGACCGGCATCGCCGGCGACTCGACCTCGTGGAAGTAGGGCAGAAGGCCCGCGTCGCGGGCCGCGCGCATCAGCTCGACGCGCTCGTGACCACGGATCTTTGCGAAGACGTCGGGGGGATTGGGCATATAGGCTGGGTCGGTGAGTCTCGAGATCCGGCCGGTTGCCGATCGGCGCGACATGCGGCGGTTCATCGCGCTTCCCTCGGCCCTCTATCGTAACGAGCCTCACTGGATTGCGCCCCTCAACATGGACATGCGCCGGCGTCTGGACCGCGAGCGCAACCCCTTCTTCAGGCACGCCGAGGCGGAGTACCTGATCGCCTGGCGCGACGGTCAGCCGGTCGGGCGGATCAGCGCCCACATCGACCACCACTTCAACGAGTTCCAGGACAACCGCTGGGGGCTGTTCGGCTTCTTCGAGTGCGAGGACTCGCCCGAGACCGCGCACGCATTGCTCGCCGCGGCCGAGTCCTGGCTGCGCGAGCGCGGCCGCGACCTGATGGTCGGCCCGATGGACTTCACCACCAACGACGAGGTCGGCCTGATGATCGAGGGCTTCGAGCGACGGCCGATCATCCTCTCGAGCTGGCACCACCCCTACTACCGCGCGCTAATCGAGGACTACGGCTTCGAGAAGGCGGTCGACTGGCTGATGTGGAGCCTGCACATCAGCGGACGCTCGCGCGTGCGAGACGCGATCTGGAGGATGGCCGCTCAGGTCGAGTCCGAGCACGGGATCGTCTGCCGCCCGATGCGCAAGCGCGATCTCGACAACGAGATCACGCGCTTCCTCGAGGTCTACAACGCCGCCTGGGAGCGCAACTGGGCGTCGGTCCCGCTGACCGAGGAGGAGGTTCGCCACTACGCCGCGAGCCTGAAGCCGATCCTGGACGAGAACTGGGCCTTCCTCGCCGAGCGCGTCGATACCGGCGAGGTCGTCGGCGCGGCGCTGACGCTGCCCGACTACAACCAGGTGCTCGCGCACCTCGGTGGCCGGCTGCTCCCCATCGGCTGGGCGAAGGCGCTCTACTACCGCCGCAGGATCGACGCTGTGAGGGTCTTCGCGCTCGGCGTCAAGCCCGCCTACCAGCACACCGGGGTCGCCGCGCGCTTCTATCAGCTGCACTTCGAGGCGGCCGAGCGGACGCCGCAGAAGGGCGGCGAGATGGGGTACATCCTCGAGACGAACCGGCCGATGAACCGCGCCATGGAGGGGATGGGCGGCGAGATCGCGCGCCGCTTCCGCGTGTACGAACGCAGCCTCGCCTGATCTGCGAGACTTGCCGCCGTTCAGCTGATCGGGAGGGTCTGTCTGATGGACCGCGAGCAGTCCAGTTGCAGCGACGATCTCGACGGCAGCGCCGTCGAGGAGCCCGAGATCGTCGACGGCGTGGTGGTGCTCGCGGACGTGCGAGCGCTGCAGAGCGTGCGCGAGGGCCCGCCGCCGTTCGTGCAGGTCGCCGCGGTCGCAGCCACCGGCTTCATGGCCGGCGCCGCCACCGCCGCGGTGCTCGGGCGTCGCCTCTCGCGCGCACAGGCGCGCCGGACCGCGTTCGCCCCGACCGTGCAGGCGCCGGCGCCGCGTCAGTTCCCCGCCCACGAGGTGGTCGCATCACAGCGCTTCCTCGTCGACGTGTACACGCTCGCCCGGCGCTAGTGCCCGCGCCCGCGCCCTTGCGCGAAGCGCCGTCCTCACCCCGGTTCGGGGCACAGGCGCCGCGTCCGCGGCGGGCGCTTCAATGGCACGCCGTGCACGAGCTTCCCCACGGCCAGGCCGCGCATCTGCGCCTCGAGCTCGAGCCGCGGTGGCCGCTGCGGCTGCCGGGCGCGGGCGCCGACGGCGTGATGCGCGCGCGCGGCGGCGTGCTGGAGCGCCTGCTGCACGTCGATGGGCTCCCGGTCGTGGTGCGCGCCGCCCAGCCCGGCGGCGCCAACGTGCTGATCGGCGCCTGGGGGCCCTCGCGGGGCTGCTGCGAACGGGCGCTCGAGCGGATGCGCTTCGCGCTGGGGATCGACGACGAGCTGTCGGGCTTTCACGCGCGCTTCCGCGGCGACCCGCTGATCGGCCGCCTCGTGCGCCGCCTCCCCTGGCTTCGCCCGCGCCGTCGCCCCGAGCCGTTCGAGGCCCTGGCGTGGGCGGTCTGCGAGCAGCTGATCGAGTACACGCGCGCAGCCGCGATCGAGCGGCGGATCGTGCGCCGGCTCGGGCCGGTGCTTGCGCCGCCGGCGCCGGCCGCGCCCCGTGCGCCTGGCGCGACGCGGCGCGACGCCCCCCCGCTGCGCGACGTCCCGAGCGCCGAGGTGATCGCCGCCACCGCGCCGGCGCTGCTTGAATCCTTCGACCTCTCGGCCGGCCGCGCGCTCGCGCTGCGCCGCGCCGCCCGGGAGGTCTCGGCGGGTCGCATCGACCTTCACGACGGCGACCACGAGCGCGCCTGGCGGCGCCTGCGGGCCCTCCCCGGCATCGGCAGCTGGACGGTCGAATGTCTCGCGCTGCACGGGCAGGGGCGCCTGGATCAGCTGCCGGCCGGCGACCTGGGGCTGCGCAAGCTCGTCGGTCGGCTGCGCACCGGCGACCCGCTCGCGCGCGCGGACGAGGGCGAGGTCCGCGAGTTCTTCGCCCCCTACGCACCGTGGGGCGGGCTCGCGGCCGCCTACGCGATGCGCCTGCCGGCGGCTGCGCTGGCGCCCCACTCGCCCTGAGGCCCCACACCCCGGTTCAGCCCCGACTCGGCTACTCCCCCTGGCCGGGCAGAAACTCGTCGTCCATCGCGTCCCCGGAGTTCGGCGCGGTGGGGGGCAGCAGCCGGTGCGCCGTCATCCAGTTGCCGAACGTCTGCCAGGCGGCCGGGGACTGGAAGCCGAACGGCTCACTCGCAGCGGCCGGCGCGGCGATCGGCAGCGTCTCGCGCAGGACCGCCCGCTCGAGCGCCGCGCTCAGCCGCGGGTTGACCTTCGCGAGCGTCGCCGCGGCGGCGGCCGGGTCGGCGGCGACGGCGCGCTCGCCGCGCGACAGCGATTGCAGGAAGGCGCGCAGCAGCGGGCCGTCGTAGTGCGCCTCGCGCAGCCGCACGACGACCGCGAGACCGGTGTAGGTCGGCACGCCGGCCTGCTGGACCTCGAGCACGCTCGCCGGGTGGTGGCGCAGGGCGAGCTGCGCGGCCTCAAGCGGCCAGGGCCCCCCGAGCGTCGCCTGGGCACGGCCGCTGGTCAGCGCGGCCGCCAGGCTGCCGGCCGTCGCTGCCCAGTGCACGCCGCCCACGGGGTCGGCGGCGAGCACGCTCATCATCTCCGCGCCGGCGAGCGCCGTCGGGCTGACCGCGATCGTGGCGCCGGTGAGGCCCGTGGCGCCGGTGACCGGCCGCGTGCTCAGCGACACGAGTCCGTCGAGCGGCTGGCGGACTAGCGCGCCGATCGCCACCAGCGCCGCGCCGGCGGCGCGCGCCGCCAGCAGCGCCGGCTCGGAGACGACCGCGACGCCCGCCGCCCCGGACTCGAGCGCCCCGAGCGCGCTGGGCGGCTGCGTGATGCTCACCGCGAGCGCGCCCAGGCGGAAGTCGCCGTCGGCCGCGGCGGTATAGAGCGACGCGTAGAGGGCGCTCGGCTGCCCGCCGATCGCCACCGTCAGCGGCCGCGGCGGCCCGGGCTTGGTCAGCGCGTGGACCTCACCGCAGCCGGCGCACAGGGCCGCGCAGACGAGGCTCGCGACGAGCTGCAGGGCGCGTCTGCGGAGCTCCGGGCGCATCGGCATCGGACCGCGCCCATCGTAGTGGTTGTCGCCGCCCCTGCCCGCCACCTCCGCGCGTGCGCGGCTCAGCGTGGCGCCGATCCGCTCAGTGCGCGCACGAAGTCCTCGAGCTGGCGCGTCGTCCAGCATTCGAACACGGTGCACCACTGGGCGTAGGCGTCGATCACCGAGTCGCCGTAGTTCCAGTACAGCCGCGGCTCGGGATTCAGCCAGAACGTCCGCCCGGCGCGCGCGGCGATCGTGGCGAAGATGTCGGCGCGCGGGTCGCGGCCATTGGTGCGGGCGTCGCCGAGCACGATCACGGTCGCGCGTGGGTGCAGTTCGTCCTCGACAAGCGCGCGGAACTCCGACCAGACCCGCCCGTAGTCGGTGTAGCCGGAGACGTCGGCGACACCGGCGTCGGTCGAGATCGCATCGCTGATCGCCTTGAAGCTGCGCTGGCGGGCGAAGGTGTCCGTCACCTCGGAGATCCGCTCGATGAAGACGAACGAACGCATCCGCCGGAACGAGTCGTGCAGCGCGTGCAGCACCGAGAGGAAGAAGACCGAGGCCGAGGTGACGCTGGTGGAGACGTCGCAGAGCACGTAGATCTCTGGGCGCCGGGGGCGCCGCGGACGGTATTTGACGACGACCGGCACGCCCCCGGTCTGCAGCGAGGCGCGCATCGTCGCGCGGATGTCGACGTGGTCGTGGCGGTCGGAGCCGCGGCGCTCCATGCCGGTGCTCGCGAGGCGCCGGCGCAACTGCGCGACGACGCGGTGAACCGCGGCGAGGTCGGCGGCCGGGCCGCTCGGCAGCGCTCGGTCGAGGTCGCCGAGCGGTCGCGACGGCGGCAGCTCCCGGGTCCGTTCGATCTGTGCGCGCTCCAGCTCGCGCCGCAGCATCGCCTCGAAGCGCCGCAGCGCCTCGCGCGGCAGCCCCTCGCGGCGCGGGTCGCCGTCCGGGTACTCCGGCTGGGGGTCGCTGCGCAGGCCGAGCACGCGACGGATCCGCTGCACGTCGATCCCGACCACGTTTGAGCCGTCGCTCGCGCGGCCGATCGCCGCGAGCGCCAGGCGGGCGAGGTCCCGCAGGCGCGCTTCGTCGCCGGCGGCGAGCGCCCGCGCGATCTGCCCGCGCAGCTCCTCGAGGTCGATCCGCCCGGCCGCGGCGTCAGCCTGCGCGCCGGCCCGCTCACCGGGCCCGGCGCCCTCGCCCCCCTCGCGAATGCCGGCCTCGATCGCGGCGGCCTCGCTTGCGCGGAAGAAGAAGCGCTCGAACACGAGATCGAAGACCCGGCGATCCTCGGGCGACTTGGCGAGCGTCGCGGCGAGCGCCTGCTGAAAGCTCGCGCGCTCGCGCCAGTCGACCTCGCCCAGCGCCGCGAAGGCGTCGAGCAGCTCCGAGGTGCCGATCGCGACACCCTCGGCCCGCAGCTGGTCCCCAAGCCCCAGCAGCTGCTGGTCGAGGTTCACTGCAGCGCCAGGCCGACCCGCTCCGCGACCAGCTCGATGTCGGTGCGGTGCTTGACGATCACCGACATCGTCTCGTTGAATGTCGCAGCGTCGATGTCGCTTCGCCCTAGCAGCAGCAGCGCCCGCGCCCAGTCGATCGACTCGGCGATCGATGGCGGCTTCTTGAGATCCAGCTCGCGCACCATCGCGACCATCTCGACGAGCTTGCGCGCGACGGTCTCGGGCAGCGCAGGCGCGTGCAGGCGCACGATCGCCAGCTCGTGCTCGATGCTCGGATAGTCGAGCCACAGGTACAGGCAGCGCCGCTTGAGCGCCTCGGTCAGCTCGCGCGAGTTGTTCGAGGTCAGCACGACGACCGGCTGGGAGCTGGCGGCGACGGCCCCGAGCTCGGGGATCGTGATCTGGAAGTCCGACAGCAGCTCGAGCAGCATCGCCTCGAACTCCTGGTCGGTCTTGTCGATCTCGTCGATCAGCAGCACGACCGGCGTCTTGGCCGAGATCGCGGCCAGCAGCGGCCGCGCGAGCAGGAACTCCTCGCCGAAGATGTCGTCCTGGACCTCGGCCCAGCCGGCCCCGTCGGCCTCCGCCTGGATCCGCAGCAGCTGCTTGCGGTAGTTCCACTCGTACAGCGCCTTGGCCTCATCGAGCCCCTCGTAGCACTGCAGGCGCACCAGATCCCGCCCCAGGTAGCTCGCCAGCGCCTTCGCCAGCTCGGTCTTGCCGACGCCCGCCGGCCCCTCGACGAGCACGGGCTTGTCCAGCCGCGTGGCGAGATAGGCGACCAGCGCGGTCGATCCGCCCGGCAGGTAGCCCGCCGCGCGCAGACCCGCGGCGAGCGCGTCGACCGACTCGGGGAGCGAGTCCATTGCCGCCAATCATAGGAACCTCTTGGGGGACCGGCGCATGCGCCGGTCCCGGGGACGGCGCATGCGCCGTCCCCCCGGGGGGGCATGCCCCCCCGGAACTACTCGTCGCGCTCGCGGGGCAGATCGAAGGAGAGCTGCTCGGCGTCCTCGCGCGTGGGGCCTCGATGCTCGCGCGGGGGCTCGTCCGAGCGCTCGCGCGCGATCGGGTCCGGGGCGCGCGGCGGCTGCGCGCGAGCGCGCTGGCGCAGGCCCCGGAGGTGCACCGTCGGGTCGTCGGCGAGCGTCGGCTCGGCACGGTGCGCGCGCCGCATCGAGACGCCCGTGTAGGCGAGCCAGACCGCGGCCGCGAGCGCCATGAAGATGCCCCAGTCGATGCCGGTGGTGATCTCCCCGTCGGCCACCTTGATTCCGTTGGTGTCGAACATTCGGTAGATCACCAGCAGCGCGATCCACGCGCCGGCGACCATGATCAGGCCCCCGTCGCCGCCGGGCAGGTGGAAGGCGCGGCGCTCGCCGCGCGCGAACAGCAGCGCGAGCACGCCGAGACTGACCAGCAGCACGGCGGCCTCGACCCACGAGAAGGCGCTCCACGCGGTGAGCGAGACCCCGCCGGCGTGGACGCCGTTCTTGCCGAGCGCCAGCCCGGTCTCGCTGTACCAGGGCAGGAACATCGTCAGCCACAGCGCCATCGCCGCGATCGCCGACACGCGCTGTTCGCGCCGCAGCACCCGCCACGCCCGGAAGACCCGGACCACCGGGCCCGGAGCGCTGCGCGCGGCGCGCTGGCCGTCGGTCGCCATCATCACGCCGCCGTGAGCGCCGCGGCGGCGCCGGCGAGGCGCGCGCACAGCAGCTCCGCGTCGTGGTCGCCGACCTGGCGAAGCTGGCCCTGGAAGGCGAGCTTCCAATGCTCGCGCGGCCACTTCGCGATGTGGTCGAGCTGATCGACGAGCGACTCCGCCGGGATCCACGCCGGCTCGTCGAGGACCCATTCCCCCTCGGCCGGGAAGCGCCACGGATAGGGGTCGGCCTTGCCCGGCTTGCCGGGCCAGATCGGCGTGCGATCCTCGTAGAGCGCGCCGGTGATCAGCGCGCTGGCCGCGAACGCCATCACCCGCGTCACGTAGAAGACGATCCGGTCGCCCTGCTCGAGCTCGAGCGCCTGGCGGCGCCGGCGCTCCTTGAGGCCGATCACGCCGAAGCCGTGCGCGCGCGTTGCGGCGAGGTTCTCCGGCGAGCCGGTGAGGATCCACGTCCGCGCGGGCACTCCTCGATTGTACGCGCGCCTCAGGGCGCCGGCTTGTGCGCCCGGTGCGCGGGCGGCGCGAGGATCGTCACCTTCGCGCTGGTCTGGGCGTGGTTGCCGGCGAGGTCGACGGCGGACACCGTGACCGTCCAGGCACCGCGGTGGGGCGGCCGCCAGTCCAGCGAATGGCGCCCGTGGCCGAGCTCGATGGAGGTCTCCGAGACGACGTGGCCGCCGTAGGAGACGGCGAAGGTCACCTCCGAGATCTTCGAGAGCGTGATCGGCACCTGCGCGAGAAGCGTCGCGTGGGTGCTCGCCAGGTGCGCGATCGTGATCACGGGCGGCTGCTTGAGGTCGGTCTTGAAGCTTGCGGCGGCGGTGCAGAAGATGTCGTTGGGATTGACCGTCGTGCCGGTCGTGCCGGTCGCTCCCGTCGGCCCCGTGGTTCCCGTCGAGCCGAACGTCGTGCCGCCGGTCGAGGTCGTGCCGGTTGAGCCGGTCGTCCCGGTTGTGCCGGTGGCGCCCGTCGTCCCGGTTGAGCCGGTCGTCCCGGTCGTGCCGGTCGTGCCGGTTGGTGGAGTGAGCCCGAGGATCGCGAGGGCCGTCGGCGTGGTCTCGTGGGTCTCATCGCAGAGGTTGACGAGGAAGCCGGTCAGCAGTTCGTGGTAGCTGAGGGTCGACTCGGAGTACTGGTCATACAGCGACCAGAAGCCCGTGTTGTACTTCGGCACGTCGATCCGGGCCTGGGCGAGCCCGGCGCGAAACAGCGACGTCGCGAGCGTGTCGCCGGTGCTCGCGAGGTCGAATAGGCCGACCAGCGACTGGATGAACGCGTTGATCACATACTCGTGCGGCGCGAAGCTGTAGATCAGGTAGCGGGCGCCGGCGCTCGTGGGCGAGCGGATCCCGACCGGCGCCGCGACCGTGAAGATGCCGAGCGCCTCGTGGGCGTCGGTGAGGAAGGCGGGGACCTCGAGCGTCGTCCCGGCCCGGGCCAGCGCCTGCACCGCCGTGCCCTCGGTGATCGAGGAGACCCACGGCGGCTCGCCCCCGTCGAAGGCGAAGTCGTACTCCCAGGCGATCCCGCCCGCGCGGACCGCGGCGAGGCTGACGGCCTGGTCCAGCAGCGAGGCGAGCGCGTTGTAGCTGTGGTCGTCGTAGAGGCCGTTGGCCGCGCCGAAGGTCCCGAGCCACTGGATCTGGATCCCCTGGCCGGGGTAGTACTCCCAGACCAGGCCGCTGCCGGGAAAGCCGACGCGCTGGCCGTAGCTGAGCTCCGGGCCACTGGTCCACCACTGGCGGTTGCGCGCCAGCGTCAGCATCAGCTCGGGTACGCGCGAGGGCGTCAGCTCGCCGGCGTGCGCGACCGCCGTGAGCGTGTCGAGCACGGCGCCGAGCTCGGCCCTGCGGGCGCCGCTCAGCTGCTTGTAGGAGATCCGGGCGGCGATCCATGCGGCCCGGTCGGAGGCGGCGAGCCCGCTCGGCAGCTCACGCTTGACCGCGAGCGACGCCAGCGCCTGCGGGAATGTCAGCCCCGCCCTGGCCGCGGCTCCGGCCACCGGCGGCGCGGGGGCGGCCTGCGTGGTGGCGGCGGACGCCGCCGCAGCGAGGGTGCTGAGCGCTCGCACCCGGCCGTCCGCCAGGACGAGCTCGGAGGGCGAATAGGGGACGCGCCCGGAGGGCTGGGGTCCGTGCGGGTCGGCGGCCACGCTGCCCGCGCAGGCGCCGCCGAGCGCCACCGCCAAGGCGCCCGCGAGCGCGAGGCGGCGCACGACCCGCGTGCTAGCCTCCGTGGTCATGAGTCGCGTCGGTCGGGCATCCGCTTCGCACCTTCGACGCCTCGGGGTGGTTCCCCTCGCGATCGCCGTCGCCGTTGCGGTCGCGGCATGCGGCAGCGGCGGCCCCGCCAAGACGACCGCCAGCGTCAAGCTGTCCCCGGCGCAGCTGGTTTCGCAGTCCTTCGACGCCAGTGACGCCGTCAGCTCGGGCCAGGTCGGCCTGACGGTCGATCTGCGCCTCGACGGGATCAAGGCACTGGACGGCAAGCCGATCGCGCTCACTCTCTCCGGTCCCTTCTCCGACAGCGGCGGCTCGGTCTCGACCGACCTGCAGGCGACCGTCTCCGCGGCCTCCTCCTCGGCAAACCTCGGGCTCGATAAGGTCGGCGACAAGGCCTATCTGGAGCTCGCCGGCACCTTCTACGAGCTGCCGGCGGGCGCGATGGGCGGCGCCGCGGCCGGACCCACGGGCTCCACCGGCTCGCTCGGGGCGCTCGGCTCGCTGGGCATCGATCCGCGCTCCTGGCTGACCGACCCGACCGAGCTCGGCCAGACGAAGCTCGACGGCGTGCTCACCGACCATCTGCAGGCGCAGATCAACGTGGCCGCCGTGCTCGGCGACGTCTCGAAGCTGATCACGCGCCTCGGCAGCTCGGGCTCGAGCTCGGGCAGCGGCTCGGGCAGCTCCTCGGGCTCCTCCAGCTCCTCGAGCTCCTCCGCCAGCTCGAACTCGTCTGTCACCTCTCTGCTGCCGCTGCTCGAGTCCGCGATCACCGAGGCGCAGATCGACGTCTACACCGGCGTCGCCGACCACATCGTGCGCAAGTTCGATCTCGCGATCGCCTTCACCGTGCCCCAGATCGCCGCCGGGGCGATCGACGGCCTGACCGGCGGCTCGCTGACGCTCGACGCGACGCTGAGCGCCCTCAACCAGCCCCAGACGATCACCGCTCCGGCCAACCCCCAGCCGTCGTCCAAGCTGCTCAACGGCGTGTTCGCGCTCGAGAGCCAGTTCGGATCGCTCGCCTCGCTTGTCTCCGGCCTCTCGTCGGCGACCTGAAGGTGATCTGACGCCCCGGCGGTCCTCCAAGCTCCAAGGCCGCTGCGCGCTCGCAGGGCCTGCACCCGGCCGGCCGCGGCGGTCGCCGCGCCGGCGCTCCGGGCCCGCCGCAGAAAGGTCGCAACGATGGTTGATTTCACGCTGAGCGACGAGCAACTCGCGCTCCAGGAGCTCGCCCACGACTTCGCCGAGAAGGAGATCCGGCCCGTCGCCTGGGAGTTCGACCGCGACGGCACCTTCCCGCAGGCGATCATCGAGAAGGCCTGGGAGGTCGGCCTGATGAACACCCACATCCCCGAGGCCTACGGCGGCTCCGGCATCGGCTACCTCGACGGCGCGATCATCGAGGAGGAGCTGTCGTGGGGCTGCTCGGGCATCCAGACCTCCGTCGGCTGCAACGGCCTGGCGGTCACGCCGCTGCTGGTCGCGGGCTCCGAGGAGCTCAAGCGCGAGTACCTCGGCCGGCTCGCGGAGGCACCGCTGCTGGCCTCGTTCTGCCTGACCGAGCCCGACGCCGGCTCCGATGTGGCGGCGATGAAGACCCGCGCCGTGCGCAGCGGCGACCGCTGGGTGATCACGGGTTCGAAGTGCTTCATCACCAACGGCGGCTACGCCAACTTCTACACCGTCTACGCCAAGACCGATCCGGCCGCCGGCCACCGCGGCATCTCCTGCTTCGTCGTGCCCCGCGACGCCGGCGTGATCGTCGACGGGCACGAGGACAAGATGGGTCAGCGTGCCTCGAACACCGCGACGATCACCTTCCCCGACGTCGAGGTCCCGCTCGACCATCTGATCGGCGAGGAGAACGCCGGCTTCAAGATCGCGATGATGACGCTCGACCGCACCCGTCCCGGCGTCGCGGCGATGGCCACGGGGATCGCGCGCGCGGCGTTCGAGTTCGCCGTCTCCTACGCGCGCGAGCGAGTCACCTTCGGCGTCCCGATCGCCTCCCACCAGGCGATCCAGTTCATGATCGCCGACATGGCGACCGACATCGAGGCCTCGCGCCTGCTGACGTGGAAGTCGGCGGTGCTGCTCGACCAGGGCAAGCGCAACACGCTGCTGTCCTCCCATGCCAAGCGCTTCGCCGCCGACGCCGCGATGCGCGTCGCAACCGATGCGGTGCAGGTCTACGGCGGCTACGGCTTCATCAAGGACTACCCGGTCGAGAAGCTGATGCGCGACGCCAAGATCATGCAGCTCTACGAGGGGACCGCCCAGATCCAGCGGATCGTGATCGGCCGTGAGGTGCTCGACCCCGACCGCGGCTGAGCGGCCGGGGGCCCCCGGCCGCTCACGGTTGCGCGTCACGCCGGCCCCCGGTCGTGCGCGCCGCACGCTCGGTTGCGCGTCACGCCGGCCCCCGGTCGTGCGCGCCGCACGCTCGTTTGCGCGTCACGCCGGCCCCCGGTCGTGCGCGCCGCACGCTCGTTTGCGCGTCACGCCGGCCCCCGGTCATGCGCGCCGCACGCTCGTTTGCGCGTCACGCCGGCCCCCGGTCATGCGCGCCGCACGCTCACTTGATGCGAACCGACACCGTTGGGCTGTAGCCGGACACGTGCGCACCCTCGACCGGCAGCACGAGCGCGCGGAAGAAGCCGGTGAAGTGGATCCGCACGGTCGCCGCGAAGCTGACGAGGCCGTTGACCACCGCGGCACCGGCGACGGTTCCGCCGATCACCTTCCAGTTGGTGCCCTCGAGGCGCTCGAAGGCGATCCGCGCCGAGGGCTCGCCCGGCGCGATCTTGCCGGTGAACCGCACCGTGGGCCGTTTCTTGGTGCCGGTCGGCTTGGCGTTCAGAGTCACCGCGAGCGAGTCCGAGACGAGCACGCTCGAGGAGCTGACGGTGCCCGAGACGACCCGGAACTCCGTGTTCAGGGTTAGGGCGAGCACGTTGAACGAGAACGATCCGCCCGACAGCGTCAGCTCCGGGTTGCCGACGTCGGCGAAGGCAGCCGTATAGGGGAACGGGCTCTGTTGCAGCTGCACTGCGACGCCCGAGTTGCCGGTGCCCGAGAGCGTGCCCTCGATCGTCACGGCGCCGCCGAAGCCGACCGGGTTGGGGGCGGCCGTGATCGCCAGCGAGAGCGGGATCTTGGCGGTCTGGAAGCTCTTGTCGAGGCCGAGCGAGGTGGCGGTCGCGTTGGTCGCGACGATCCGGAAGTGGTAGGTCGTGCCGGCGGCGAGGCCGGAGATCGCGATCGAGACGGGGACCGTCGCCTTGCCGGCGGGAAGCTGGGTGGGGGCCGACTGGTACCCATAGGTGTTGGTCGTGCCGTACTGGAAATAGACCTCGGTCGACTCGTCGCCGGGGTTCACCGTGGCGGCGAGCTGCGCCGACTCGTAGGTCAGCGAGCTGGCGGCACCGGTCGTGGCTGTGGGCTTCCCGCCCGCCGTCGCGGCCAGCGCTGGCGCTGCGACCAGTGCGCAGGCCGCGGCGACCGCGACGAGCGTGGCGCACAGGCTGCGCGCCGGGCGCCCCCGGCTGCTTCGCCTGCTGCCGCCGGCGCTCAGGGCCACCTCATTTGTCTCACGGCCTTGCTTCCCCATGACGCTCCTCCCGCGTTCGAACCGGCCTGATCGCCGGTGTGGCGAGCCCAGGACTACCCTGGGCTATAGATTCAGACACCACCGACCGCGAGGAGTTGCGCATGTTCGTCTTCAAGGCCGCCGTCGTCGGCGCGGGCACGATGGGCGGCGAGATAGCCCAGGTGATCGCCGCGGCGGGGATCCCGGTCGTGATGCGCGATGTCGAGCAGCGCTTCGTCGACGTCGGCCTGGCGAAGGCGGAGCAGATCACGACCGACCGCGTCGCCTCGCTCGTCGCCTCCGGGCGTCTGGCGCGCGAGGCCGGCGACGCGCAGGTCGCGAGCACGCTCGCGCTGATAACCGGCACGACGACCTACGACGGTTTCGGCGACGTCGACCTCGTGATCGAGGCGGTGCCGGAGCGCCTGGATCTGAAAATGGAGGTCTTCGCGGCGCTCGACGCCGCCACGCCGGGCCACGCGATCCTCGCCTCAAACACCTCGGCGCTGTCGATCAGCGAGCTCGCGGCCGCCACGACACGCCCCGACCGGGTGCTCGGCTTCCACTTCTTCTACCCGGCCTCGGTGATGCGCCTGGTGGAGATCGTCGAGGGCATCGAGACCTCGCCGGAGTCGATGGCTGCGGCGGCGAGCTTCGCGGCGGCGATCCGCAAGACCGCGATCCGCTGCGCCGACGTGCCGGGCTTCGTCGTCAACCGCGTGCTGACCTCCGCCGTCAGCGAGCTGTGGCTGGCGCAGGAGCAGCTGGGCCTCGACATCGGCGCGCTGGACCGCGCGATCGCGGCGGCCGGGGCCGCGCCGATCGGGCCGTTCCTGCTCGCCGACATGCTCGGTCTGGACACCGTGCTGCACGTCGCCGAGCATCTCCAGGAGGCCTACGGCGATCGCTTCCACGTCCACGGCGGGATGAGCGAGCTGGTCGCCCGCGGCGAGCTGGGGGTCAAGAGCGGGCGCGGCTTCTACGAGGACGGCGCGCCGCGCGCCGCCGGTAGCGAGGAGTTCGATGCGGGCGCGCTCGTCGAGCGCTTCGCGCTGAAGGCGCTGATCGAGTGCTGCTTGCTGCTGGAGGAGGACGTGGCGTCGGCACGTGACATCGACGTCGCGCTGATGGCCGGAGCCGGGCTCGTGCCGCCGCCGTTCGCGCGGGCCGACGCGAGCGGGCTGGGCGAGGCTCTCGAGCGACTGCAGCGAGCCGCGCCGGAGTGGGGCGAGCGGTTCGAGCCGCCGACGATCCTTCGGCGGCTGGTCGCCCAGGGGAGGCTCGGCGCCGCCACGGGGCAGGGCTTCTTCCCGACGCCGCGCCCCGACGGCGGCCAGAAGGGCCCGGTCAAGCTCGAGTCCCGGGGCGAGGTCGCGATCGCCTGGATCGACAACCCACCGGCCAACTCGATCACGATCGAGCTGCTCGACGCCCTCGACGCGCTCTGGCGCGGCGTCGTCGAGGCAGGGTCGGTGCGCGCGCTGGTGATCGCCTCCGCCAACCCGACGCTGTTCTGCGCCGGCGCAGACATCAAGGCCTTCGCGACGATGGACATCGACGGCGAGCGCGAGCTCGTCGAGCGCATGCAGGCGCTGCTGCTCGAGCTGGGCCGTTCGCGGATCGTCACGATCGCCGCGGTCAACGGCCTCGCCTACGGCGGCGGCTGCGAGCTGGTGATGGCAGCCGACCTGCGAATCGCCGCGCAGTCGGCGAGCTTCGCGCAGCCCGAGATCAAGCTCGGGATCATCCCCGGCTTCGGCGGGACGCAGCGCCTGCCGCGGCTCGTCGGCTCCGGCCGGGCGCTCGAGATGAACCTGACCGGAGAGCCGGTCGACGCCTTTGAGGCCTGGGAGTACGGCCTGGTCAATCGCGTGGTCGCCGACCACGAACTGCTCGACACCGCGCTGCATTGGGCGCGTCGGCTAGCCGCGGCGCCGCCGGTTGCGGTGGCGGAGATCAAGGCACTCGCCGCCGGGCCGGAGCTGGAGGCCGGAATCGAGGCCGAGAAGGCGGCATTCGCCCGCGTCTTCGCCTCCTCGGACGCCTCCGAGGGGGTCAGCGCGTTCCTGCAGAAGCGCCCGGCGCGGTTCGGCTGCAGCTGACGCTCGTTCGTCCGTTGGCGCGTTCGCCGCACGCGCCTGCGGGTGATCGTGGCGCGCCCCCGTGTGGCCCTGGTTGGGAGTAGCCTTCAGGCCGTGGCCGAGGAACCTCAGACTGAGAGTCTGCTAGACCGCGTCGCCGCCCGCGGCGAGGAGGCTCTCGGCCGGATCGCCCAGGATCTGCTCGAAAATCCGTGGGTCAACTCGGCCCTGACCGCGGCGTTCGAGGCGCGCGGGAAGGCCACGCAGGTGCAGGAGGTCGCGATGGACCTGCTCAACCTGCCCTCCGCGGCCCACATGGAGCGCCTGACAAGGCGCGTGCGCTCGGTCTCCCAGCGGCTCGAGTCCGTCGAGGATGCGCTGACGCGGCTCGAGGACGGGCTGCGCGGCACGCCGTCGGCGATCTCCGGGCGCCTGGACGCGATCGAGGAGCAGCTGGCGGAGGTGACCCGCGCGCTCGCGGAGCTCGCACAGCGGCGGGCGGACGCGGTGTCGCCCGACCAGGAGCGCCTCGCGGTGGAGGACGCCGCGAACTCCGCCGAGCCCGATCCCGCCTCTACGACCTAGCCTGGCGCGGCTGCTCCGAGCGCCTGCGCCCCGAGCCGCCCGACCGCCAGGCCGGCTTCATGCAGCGCCGCGGGCTCGATCCGCTCGCGACCGCCGAGCAGCACGTCGGTGATCGCCAGCGCGCAGCCGACGGCGATGCCGCGCAGCGCTCCGACCGCCAGCAGCGTCGCGCATTCCATCTCCACCGCGAGCGCGCCACGCGCGCGCCAGCCGGCAAAGCGGGACTCACCGACCTCGTAGAAGAGGTCGCTCGACACGACGGCGCCGTGTGCGGCCGCCGGCGCGCAGCGCCGCAGCGCCGCCGCGATGCCCGGATCGGCCTCCAGCTCCTCCGGCGCCCCCAGCGCGCGGCTCGTCCCGTCGGCGCAGATCGCGCGCTCCACGACGACCAGCGCGCCGTGGCCGAGCGTGTCGTCGAGCGCACCGGCGGTGCCGACGCGGATCGCCCGCTCCAGGCCGAGCGCGATCAGCTCCTCGAGCACGATCGCGGCCGACGGCCCGCCGATGCCGGTGCTCTGGATCGTCAGCGGCTCGCCGTCGGCCGCCTGCCCGGTGTAACCCCACAGGCCGCGGTTGTGGTTGAACATCTTCGGCTCGCGCAGCAGCACCTGGGCGAGCGCGAGGGCTCGGCCCGGATCGCCGGGGAGCAGCGCCCGCGGCGCGAGCGCTGCGGTCGGATGCAGGTGGATGGCGGCCGGCTGATCGCTCAGGCTGGCGATTATCGCGGTCTGCGAACCTTTGGCAATGGACGGCTCGGTGCTCGAGGCGGTCCGCGCCGGCGGCGCGCTGTCGCCGTCCGACCGCGTCGTCGCGCTCGTTTCCGGTGGGCGCGACTCGGTCTGCCTGCTTGATGTGCTCGTCAGCATCTGCGGGCCGGCGCAGGTGACGGCGCTGCACGTGAACTACGGCCTGCGCGCGCAGGAGTGCGACGCCGACGAGCGATACGTGCGCGAGCTCTGCGAGACGCTCGGCGTGCACTGCGAATGCGAGACCGCGCCGCCGGCGCCCGCTCGCGGAAATCTCCAGGCCTGGGCGCGCGACCTGCGCTACGCGCGCGCACTCGAGCTTTCGGCGGGCGCGCTGGTCGCGACCGGTCACACCGCCTCCGACCAGGTCGAGGGGGTGCTCTACCGGCTCGCCGCCTCACCGGGCCGTCGAGCGCTGCTCGGGATGGCGCCTCGCGAGGGTCGCCTGGTGCGGCCGCTGCTGCGCCTGACGCGCGAGCAGACCGCCGCGCACTGCCTCGCGCGCGGGCTGGCCTGGCGTGATGACAGCTCGAACGACTCGCGTCATTTCGCGCGCGGGCGTGTGCGCCACGGCGTGCTGCCGGCGCTGCGCGCGATCCATCCCGCCGCCGAGGAGAACCTGCTGCGCAGCGTCGAGATCCTGCGTGCCGAGTCGGCAGTCCTGGATGACGTGGTGGACGTCGCACTGGCGGGGCGAGCGCGAATCGCGCTCACGCGGCTGCGCGAGCTTCCGCCCGCCCTGGCGCGGCTCGTCGTGATCCGCCTGGCCGAGGACGCCGCGGGCGGGCCGGTCGCCGGCGTCGGATCGCGTCTTGACGAGCTGCTGGCGCTCGGCGGGCGTGGCGGCAGCGCCTCGATCGACGTCGGTGCCCGCACTCGGGCGCTCGTCGAGTACGGGGTGCTCCGCTTCGCGCGCGAGGCCCCGGTCGCGGTCGTCGGCACCCAGTCGCTGTGCGTGCCGGGCGCCGTCGGTTTCGGCAGCTGGTCGCTGCGCGTCACGCTCGAGCCCGCGGGAACGCCGGCGCTCGCGCAGCCCGGCGGAGAGGTCGGGCTGCTCGACGCCGACCGGATGGGTGGCGGTCCGCTGACGGTCCGGGCATGGCGCGCCGGCGACCGGATGCGACCCCTGGGCCTCGGCGGCTCGCGGGCGCTGTCGGACCTCTTCACCGACCGGCGGATCCCGCGCGTCCAGCGATCCGGCCTGCCGATCGTGCTGTGTGAGGGCGAGATCGCCTGGATCCCGCGCGTCGCGACCGGTGAATCCTTCGGCGTTCGGGCCGATACACGGCGGCTCGCCGTGCTGCGCGCGGAGCCGGCGGCAGCCGAAAGTCCCGAGTCCGGGCTACTACACTGACGCCCTCGATGGCCGATCCGCAGCTGGGCGAGACACTCGTCGAAGCCGAAGCGCTGCAGCGCCGCGTACGCGAGCTCGGCCAGGAGGTCTCGCGCGACTACACCGGGCGCGATCTGCTCCTGGTGTGCGTGCTGAAGGGCGCGGTCTTCTTCGCCAGCGACCTGATGCGCCAGATCGAGGTGCCCTGCGAGCTTGACTTCATGGCGGTCGCCTCATACGGCTCGGCGACCGACTCCTCCGGCGTCGTGCGCATCCTCAAGGATCTCGACGCCCCGATCGAGGGCCGCCACGTCCTGATCGTCGAGGACATCGTCGACTCCGGCCTTACGCTGCAGTACCTGCTTCGCAGCCTGGGTGCGCGCAACCCGGCGAGCGTGGAGGTCTGTGCCCTGCTGACCAAACCCGATCGCCGCAAGGTCGATCTGCCGGTGCGCTACGTCGGCTTCGAGATCGCCGACTGCTTCGCGATCGGCTACGGGCTCGATCACGGCGAGCGATACCGCAATCTTCCCTACGTCGCGGCACTGGCCGGCCCGTGAATCCGCTGCATACCGGCCATCAGGCGGATTTGACCGTAAACGCTCCGTGGTACGCTTGCGAACCTTGGACATGACGTCCCCGACCCCGCGGAGCAAGTCATGAATCGCGTCTTCAGAGGCGCCCTGTTTCCGATCCTGATCGTAATCGTGCTCGCGTTCTTCGTCGCGAAGCTCGTGTCGCCGCCAGCATCGACCGGGGTCGTGCACAACTACGCCTCGCTGCTCCAGCAGGACCTGCCGCAGCATCACGTCAAGTCGTTCACGGTCGACACCTCGAGCAACACGATCAACGTGACGCTCGTGGGCGGCGTGCGCTACTCGGTCGGCTATGAGCCGGGCGACCCCTCCACGCTGAGCAACGTGACCACCGAGGCGACCAAGACCGGGGTTCCATACAACATCCTTGGCAAGAGCTCGAGCACCTGGTCCTCGCTGCTGCTGTATCTGCTTCCTTTCGTCCTCTTCTTCGGCCTGTGGTTCCTGCTGATGAACAACCTGCAGGGCGGCGGCTCGAAGGTCATGTCGTTCGGGAAGTCGCGCGCCAAGCGGCTCTCGGCGGACTCGCCGAAGATCAGCTTCCGCGACGTCGCCGGCGTCGACGAGGCCGTCGAGGAACTGCACGAGATCAAGGAGTTCCTCGAGAACCCGAAGAAGTTCCAGGCGCTCGGCGCCCGGATCCCCACTGGAGTGCTGCTCTACGGCCCTCCGGGCACCGGCAAGACGCTGCTCGCACGCGCCGTCGCCGGCGAGGCGGGCGTGCCGTTCTTCTCGATCTCGGGCTCGGACTTCGTCGAGATGTTCGTCGGCGTGGGCGCCTCCCGCGTGCGCGACCTGTTCGAGCAGGCCAAGCAGAACAGCCCCTGCATCATCTTCATGGACGAGATCGACGCCGTCGGCCGCCACCGCGGCGCCGGCCTCGGCGGCGGACACGACGAGCGCGAGCAGACGCTCAACCAGCTGCTCGTCGAGATGGACGGCTTCGAGGCCAAGGACAACATCATCATGATCGCGGCCACCAACCGGCCCGACATCCTCGACCCGGCGCTGCTGCGCCCCGGCCGCTTCGATCGCCAGATCGCCGTCGACCGCCCGGACCGCAAGGGCCGCGCAAAGATCCTCGACGTCCACACGCGCGGCAAGCCGCTGGCCAAGGGCATCAACATCGACGCGCTCGCCGGCCAGACGCCCGGCTTCACCGGCGCCGACCTCTCGAACCTGATCAACGAGGCAGCCCTGCTCGCGGCACGCACGGGCAAGCGCGAGATCACCCAGATCGAGCTCGAGGAGGGCATCCTGCGGGTGATCGCCGGCCCGGAGAAGAAGACGCGCGTGATGAGCGAGCGCGAGCGGATGATCACCGCCTACCACGAGATGGGGCACGCGATCGTCGGCCACTACCTTGAGTTCGCCGACCCCGTGCACAAGATCTCGGTCATCTCCCGCGGCCGCGCGCTCGGCTACACGATCTCGATGCCGACGGAGGACCGCTTCCTCACGACGCGCTCTGAGCTGCTCGACACGATGGCGATGACGCTCGGCGGACGTGCCGCCGAGGAGGTCGTGTTCGGCGAGATCACGACCGGCGCCTCCAACGACCTCGAGAAGGTCACGGCGACCGCGAAGCAGATGGTCATGCGCTTCGGCATGAGCGACAAGCTCGGCCCGCGGGTCTACGGCCACGACCACGGTCAGCCGTTCCTCGGCCGCGAGTTCTCGACCGAGCCCGACTATTCCGACGAGATTGCGCGTGAGATCGACGACGAGGTCCGCCAGATCATCGAGGGCGCCCACGAGCGCGCCCGCGCGATCCTCGGCGAGCAGCGTGAGCGCCTCGACCGCATCTCCCAGATCCTGCTGCGCCGCGAGACGATCGAAAAGGAGCAGTTCGAGAAGCTGCTGGCCGGCGCAGCGGAGGCCGACGTGTTCGGTCCCGACGAGCCCGACACGCCGGCGATCGCTCCCGGTCCGACCCCGACACCCGAGCGCGCCCGCCCGGAGACGGCGCGCCCGCTGCCGCGCCCGGGCCTCGCCGCCGAGATGCACGGCGAGCAGCCGCAGCGCCCGCAGCTCGACTGAGCCTGCACGGCGAGCGGCCGCAGCGCCCGCAGCTCGACTGAGCCGCGCCGCGCGCCAAAACCTCACGACGCCGTGCTGGCCGCGCGCGCGCCGCCGGCCGGCTCTGCCACGATGGCCGGCGTGAGCGCGGACATCCGCATCATGGGGGTCCTCAATGTCACGCCCGACTCCTTCTCCGACGGGGGGCGCTACCTGGAGGCCGCGACCGCGATCGAGCGCGGCCTGGAGCTGGCCGCGCAGGGAGCGGCGATCATCGACGTCGGCGGCGAATCGACGCGCCCGGGAGCCGGCGGAGTGGAGCTGCGCGAGGAGCTGCGGCGCGTCATCCCCGTGATCGAGGGGCTTCGCGACGCGGGCCTGCGGGCGACGATCTCGATCGACACCTCCAAGCTCGAGGTGGCGCGCGCGGCGCTCGACGCGGGTGCCACGTTCGTCAACGACGTGACGGCGTTCAGGGCGGCGCCGGAGATGGCGGCCCTGGTCGCGGAACGCGGGGCTGAATGCAGCCTGATGCACATGCAGGGCGAGCCGCGCACGATGCAGGACGAGCCCCGCTACGACGACGTGCTCGGCGAGGTCCGCGAGTTCCTGCGCGAGCGCCTGGCCTTCGCGATGGAGGCCGGGATCGCACGGGAGCGGATCGCCGTCGACCCGGGGTTCGGCTTCGGCAAGACCGTGGCGCACAACCTCGAGCTGCTCGACCGCCTCGACGAGCTCGCGCTCCTGCGAGCGCCGATCGTGATCGGCACCTCGCGCAAGTCGTTTCTCGGCGCGCTCACCGGCCGAGGTGAACACGACCGCCTGGCGGCCACGATCGCCACCAACGTCATCGGCCTGCTGCGCGGCGCCAGCGTGTTCCGCGTGCACGACGTGGCCGCCGTGCGTGACGCGCTGGCGGTCGCGGCTGCTACGGTCAGGAGAGGATGAGCGACGAGCCCGATGACGAGCTGGACGCTGACGACGAGATCGATCTCGAGGGCGGCCCCCAGACGGTCGTCACGATCGAGATCTCGGGGCTCTCGCTGTACACGCACGTCGGCATCAGCGCGGCTGAGCGCGAGGTCGGCCAGCGGCTGCTGTTCGACATCCGCATCGACGTCGGCGAGTCGGACGCGACCGAGACCGACCGCCTCGAGGACACCGTCGACTACGTCGAGGTCTGCCAGCTCGTGGCGCTCGTTGCGCAGCAGCGCAACTACAAGACGCTCGAGCGCCTCTGCACCGTGGTGGCCGATCGGATCATTGAGGACTTCGGCGCCGAGGCGGTCTGGGTCAAGGCGGCGAAGCCCGAGCCGCCGATCGCGCTCGCGGTCGAAGAGGTCTCGGTGGAGGTCTGGCGCGAGCTGCCCGAGTGAGCGGCGAACGCGTCGGCTACCTCGGCCTGGGCTCCAACGTCGGCGACCGGCGGGCCAACCTGCAGGCCGCGCTCGACGGGCTGCTCGCGTGCGGCGTTGGGGTACTGGCATCCTCCAGCGTCTACGACACCGACCCGGTCGGCGAGATCCTCGACCAGCCGGCCTTCCTCAACGCCTGCCTTGCAATCGAGACGGCGCTTCAACCGCCCGCGCTGCTGGAGGCCTGCAAGGCGCTCGAGCGCGACCTCGGCCGCGCCGGCGACGGTGTCCGCCACGGTCCGCGGCTGATCGACATCGACCTGCTCCTGCTCGGTGAGCTGGAGTGGCGCTCCGCGGGTCTGGCGCTGCCCCACGAACAGGTGCTGACGCGTCGCTTCGTGCTGATCCCGCTGCTCGAGCTCGCTTTCGAGCTGCGCACGCCGGCCGGCGACTCCCTCGCCGACGCCCTTGCGACGCTCGACTTCGCCGAGGGCGTGCGCTGGGCCGGCCCGCGACTGGAGCTGCCCACCCCGCCGCGGCCGCGCTCGGTCGCGCCGATGGCCCCATAATCCGCCCGTGCTCCTGGTCGTCGACGTCGGTAACACCCAGACGCACTTCGGCGCCGTGCGCGACGACGAGGTGTTCGAGCGCTGGCGCTTTGCGACCGACCGCAGCTCGACGTCCGATGAGCTGGGCGCCGCGCTGCACAATCTGCTGGCGCTGCGCGGCCTCGGCTTCGAGCACGTCAGCGCCTCGGTGCTGGCCTCGACGGTCCCCGAACTGGCCCCCGAGTGGGTCGAGATGGCGCGGCGCTACCTCGGCCACGAGATGCTCGTCGTCGGGCCGGGCGTGCGGACCGGCATGCCGATACGCACGGACAACCCACGCGAGCTCGGCGCCGACCGCCTCGTCAACGCGCTCGCCGCCTGGACGCGGTTCGCCCGCGCCTGCATCGTAGTCGACTTCGGCACCGCGATCACCTACGACGTCGTCTCGGCCGGCGGCGAGTACCTCGGCGGCATCATCTCGCCCGGGATCGAGATATCGCTGGAGGCGCTGGCGCTGCGCGCCGCGAAGGTGCCCCAGATCGAGCTCGGCGAGCCGCGCGCGCTGATCGGCAAGACGACCGCCGACGCGGTGCGTTCGGGGATCGTGTACGGCTTCGCCGGTCAGGTCGACGGGATCGTCGGGCGGCTGCGCGCCGAGCTGGGGGGCGACGCGCCGGTGATCGCGACGGGCGGCCTCGCGCACCACCTCGTGCCCTCGTTCACGGAGTCCATCGACACCGTCGACGAGCTGCTCACGCTCGAGGGCCTGCGCCTGGTCTGGGAGCTCAATCGCTGAAGCCGGGAGCCTCGCCGACGAACGAGCGGATCCGCTCGCCCCAGGCCTCGAGCGGCACGAGCTTCCAGCCGAGCGCGCGCGACTCGTAGTCCAGGCGCAGTGCCAGTTGCGTCGTGGAGACCAGCTGGTCGTGCATCCAGTCGTCGCCGAAGGTGCCGGCGTACTCGGCGGAGACCGACGAGCGGGCCAGCTTGCTCTCGTGGAAGGTCCGCGCGGCGGTCGGCTCGTTGTGGGAGAGGATCTCCGCGACCCAGTCCAGGCGCCCCTGCAGCTCGACATGGCGGTCGAAGACCGCGGTGTAGGGACCCGCACCAACCATCACCGCCGCCCAGTTGGCGATCACGGTGCGCGAATGGCTGGCGAGGATGACGAACATCTCCTGCAGCACGCGCCGGCGCTCGTGGTCCTCGAGCATCGCTCGTGTCGCGGTCGAGAACGACGAGGTGTCGAGCGCGAGCCGCGCGCCGACGAGCAGACCGTCGGTCGATCCCGTCTCGATCTCGTGCCCGGTGATCAGCTCGACCGTTCCCATCCACGTCGCCCGGGCCGACTGCACAAGCTGGAACAGCACGTACTGCGCGAGCACGCTCCAGCGCCGGCGATCGCGGCGCTCGAGAGCCTCGTTGAGCACGACCACCGTTACGGCGAGCACGAGCAGGCTCGCAATCAGCGAGGTGAGCATCGCGTGAGAGCTCCAGAAGGAGCCGAACAGGAAATCCGACACGGCGGCGAGCACGAGCACGACGACGCCGAGCGTCGCGGCGATCGCTAGCCGGTGGCTGTCCTCCATCGGCGGGGACACTACCCTGGGTGGGTGGCCGAGTTGAGCGACCCCATCACGATCGGCGCCGTCGAGCTGCCCAACCGCCTTGCGCTCGCGCCGCTGGCCGGGATCGGCAACTGGTTCGTGCGCCTTCAGGCGCGCCGCTACGGCGCCGGCCTTGTGGTCTCGGAGATGGTCTCGAGCTTCGCCGTGCACTACCGCAACGAGAAGACCTGCCGCGAGCTGCTGCGGATCGATCCGCGCGAGCACGAGGGCGGCGCGATGTCGATCCAGCTGTTCGGCGCCGATCCGCAGGTGATGCGCTCGGCGGCTGGGACGGTCGCCGCGGCCGGCGCCGACCTGATCGACATCAACATGGGCTGTCCGGTGCCGAAGGTCTGCCGGACCGGCGCCGGCGCCGCACTGCTCGCCGACCCGGACCGTGCCGTGGCGCTGGCGCGCGCGGCGGTCGAGGGTGGGGGGCTGCCGGTGACGGTCAAGCTGCGCTCGGGCTGGCGGGCCGGGGAGACCGACGGCATCGCGCTCGCGCACCGCCTGGTCGATGAGGCGGGCGTCGCCGCGATCGCGCTGCATCCGCGGCCGGCGACGATCGCGCATCGCGGCAGCCCGGACTACGCGCTTGCCGCCGAGCTGGTCCGCACGCTGGACGCCCCGGTTCTGCTCAGCGGTGGGCTGGCGAGTGCCGACGCGGTCCGCGAGGCTTACGAACAGACCGGCGCGGCCGCGGTGATGCTGGCCCGCGGCGCGCTGGGAAACCCGTGGCTGTTCGAAGAACTGCTCGGAGGCCGCGATCAGCCGCCCAGCCGCGACGAGGTCCTGGCCGAGCTCGACTGGATCATCGGCTGCGCGGCAGATCACCTCGGCGTGCAGCGGGCCGGCCGCTACCTGCGCCGTTTCTACCCGTGGTACGTCGAGCGGCTCGCGCTCGAACCGGCCAGGGCGCGCGCCCTGACCGGCGCGCTGCAGCAGGTTGAATCCTTCGCCGGTGTGCGCGCGCTGCTCGATCACGAGCTGGACGCGCAACACGTGTGACGCGCTCGCTATACTGCCCGGCCGCCGCTCGGAGCGCAGCCGCCCGCGCGGCCGGACGCAGTCACGAAACGGATCGGGAGCCATGCCGAAGGACGTCATTCTTACCCCTGAGGGGCTGGAGAAGCTCCAGTCGGAGCTCGACTACCTCTCGACCGAGAAGCGCAAGGAGGTGGCCGAGCGGATCAAGGAGGCGCGCGAGTTCGGCGACATCGCCGAGAACTCGGAGTACGACGACGCCAAGAACGAGCAGGCGATGCTCGAGTCGCGGATCGCGGTCGTGGCCGAGAAGCTGCGCATGGCGACGGTGATCGAGGCCGAAGGCCTCTCCACCGACGTTGTCGCGGTCGGCTCGGTGGTGCACGTCAAGGACGAGAAGACCGGCAAGTCGGCGCGCTACACGATCGTCGGCTCCGCCGAGGCCAAGCCGGCGGAGAACAAGCTCTCCAACGAGTCGCCGGTCGGCCGCGCGCTGCTCGGCCACAAGCGCAACGAGACCGTTTCCGTGCAGGTCCCGCGCGGGCCGGCGCGCAAGCTCAAGATCACCAAGATCGACGTCGGCCTGAGGTA
>Ga0182015_10001179_pt1 | contig 35433 bp, 47 predicted proteins | sample 712P3MmetaG_FD_120478 | JGI IMG/M metagenome (GOLD analysis project Ga0182015, IMG submission 120478) | Permafrost microbial communities from Stordalen Mire, Sweden - 712P3M metaG | ecosystem: Environmental > Terrestrial > Soil > Wetlands > Permafrost | place: Sweden: Stordalen | collected...
CGACAACATCAGCATGGAGGTCGAGCTCATCGCCCCCATCGCCATGGATGAGGGCCTGCGCTTCGCCATCCGCGAGGGCGGCCACACCGTCGGCGCCGGCGTCGTCGCCAAGATCATCAAGTAACCAGCGATCGGCGTTCAGGAAAAAATCGGCCATGGCCCTCGACAATCAAAACATCCGCATCCGCTTGCGGGCTTACGATCATCGCATCCTCGATCAATCGACGAGCGAGATCGTCAATACCGCCAAGCGGACGGGTGCGCGGGTGCGGGGTCCTATTCCGCTGCCGACCAAGATCGAGAAATTCACTGTGCTGCGCTCGCCGCATATCGACAAGAAGTCGCGCGAGCAGTTCGAGATCCGCACGCATAAGCGGGTTCTCGATATCGTCGATCCGACGCCGCAAACCGTGGACGCGCTGATGAAGCTCGACCTCGCCGCCGGCGTCGACGTCGAGATCAAGCTCTAAAGGATTGTCATGCGTACCGGGCTGATCGCAAAGAAAATGGGCATGACCCGCCTCTTCAACGAGGCGGGTGATCATCAGCCCGTGACCGTGCTGAAGATCGACGATCTGCGCGTCATCTCGGTCCGTACCGCCGAGAAGGATGGCTATACCGCCGTCCAGCTTGGCACCGGCAAGGCCAAGGTCAAGAACGTGCCGCAAGCGATGCGCGGCCATTATGCGAAATCGAAGATCGAGCCGAAGCACAAGCTGATCGAGTTCCGCGTTTCGGCCGATGCGCTGCTCGAGATCGGCTCCGAGCTGAGCGTCGCGCATTTCGTTCCCGGCCAGTTTGTCGACGTCACCGGCACCACCATCGGCAAAGGCTTCGCCGGCGTCATGAAGCGGCATAATTTCGGCGGCTTGCGCGCGACCCACGGCGTCTCGGTCTCCCATAGAAGTCATGGCTCGACCGGTCAGCGCCAGGACCCGGGCAAGGTGTTCAAGAACAAGAAGATGGCGGGCCATATGGGCGCCGTGCGCGCGACGCAGCAGAATTTGCGCGTCGTCGCGACCGATGACGAGCGCGGCCTGCTGATGATTTCGGGCGCCATTCCGGGCGCGCCCGGCGGCTATGTCCTGGTCAAGGACGCCGCCAAGCGCAAGCCGCCCAAGGGCCTGCCGTTCCCCGCGGGCCTGCGCGGCAGCGCGCCTGCGAAATCCGACGAGACGCCCGCTCCGGTCGTCACGGTTGCTCCGGCGACGCCTGCCGAGGGAGCGCAATCGTGAAACTCTCGGTCAAAAGCCTCGACAATAAAAGCGTCGGCGACATCGAGCTCTCCGACGCGATCTTCGGCCTGCCGGTGCGCAAGGACATCCTCGCGCGCATGGTGGCCTGGCAGCTCGCCAAGCGCCGCGCCGGCACGCACAAAACCAAGGGCATCAGCGACATCCAAGGCACCACCAAGAAGCCGTGGAAGCAAAAGGGCACCGGCCGCGCGCGCCAGGGCTCGTTGCGCTCGCCTCAGTTCCGCGGCGGCGCCGTGATCTTCGGCCCGGTGGTGCGCAGCCACGAGTTCGCCATCCAAAAGAAGGTTCGCCGTCTCGCGCTCAAGACCGCGCTTTCGGCCAAGCAGGCCGAGGGCAAGCTGGTGGTGGTCGACACGGTGCAGATGAAGGACGTCAAGACCAAGGGCCTCGCCGCGCGATTTGAGAAGCTCGGCTGGGGCTCGGTGCTGATCATCGACGGCCCGATCCTCGACGAGGGCTTCGCCCGTGCCGCGCGCAATCTGCCGCAGGTCGACGTTCTGCCGCAGCAGGGCGCCAATGTTTACGACATCCTGCGCCGCGACACGCTGGTTCTGACGCGCGACGCCATCCAGCATTTGGAGGCGCGCCTCAAATGAGCCGATTCCGCTTCATCAAGCGCGAGACACCGACGCTCACCCGCGAAGAGATGTACGCGCTGGTGCGCTCGCCGCTGATCACCGAAAAAGCCACCCTGATGTCCGAGCACAATCAGGTCGCCTTCCGCGTGCCGCTGGAGGCCGACAAGCGCTCTGTCAAGGTCGCCGTCGAGACCCTGTTCAAGGTCAAGGTGACGGCGGTCAACACGCTGCGTTCGCGCGGGAAAAATAAAATGTCGCGTGGCCGTCCGGGCAAGCGCTCGGATACCAAGAAAGCGATCGTGACCCTCGCCGAAGGGTCCAAGATCGACGTGACGACGGGGGTTTGATCCATGGCGCTTAAAACATTCAAGCCCGTTACGCCCTCGATGCGCCAGCTCGTGCTGGTGGATCGCAGCGAGCTGTGGAAGGGCCGGCCGATCAAGGCGTTGACCGAGGGTCTGCGCGAGCAGGGCGGCCGCAACAATCTTGGCCGGGTGACGCAACGTTGGCGCGGCGGCGGCCACAAGAAGCGCTACCGGGTGATCGATTTCAAGCGCCAGAAGGCTGACCAGTCCGCCGAGGTGGTGCGCCTCGAATACGATCCCAATCGCTCGGGCTTCATCGCGCTGATCAAATATCCCGACGGCGAGTTGTCCTACATCCTGGCGCCGCAGCGCCTCAAGGCCGGCGATCAAGTGGTCTCGGGCGAGCGCGTCGACGTCAAGCCCGGCAACGCCATGCCGATGCGCAACATTCCGGTCGGCACCATCATTCACAATGTCGAGATGAAGCCCGGCAAGGGCGGCCAGCTTGCGCGCGCCGCCGGCACCTTCGTCCAGCTGGTCGGTCGCGACGCCGGCTACGCGCTGCTGCGCCTCGCCTCGGGCGAGGTACGCATGGTGCGCTCCGAATGCATGGCGAGCATCGGCGCGGTCTCCAACCCGGATCAGCAGAACGTCGTCATCGGTAAGGCGGGCCGCAACCGCTGGCTCGGCAAGATGCCCTCGGTGCGCGGCGTCGCCATGAACCCGATCGACCATCCGCATGGCGGCGGCGAAGGCCGCACCTCGGGCGGCCGCCATCCGGTGACGCCCTGGGGCAAATCCACCAAGGGCAAGAAGACCCGCCACAACAAGTCGACCGATCGCTACATCCTGCGCCGGAAGCGCGCCAAGTAAGGGAACCCATCAGTGACACGCTCAGTTTGGAAGGGTCCTTTCGTCGACGGTTATCTCTTGAAGAAAGCCGAGAAGAGCCGCGCCTCGGGCCGCAACGAGATCATCAAGACATGGTCGCGGCGCTCGACCATCTTCCCGCAATTCGTCGGATTGACCTTCGGCGTCTATAATGGCCACAAATTCGTGCCCGTGCTGGTGACCGAGCACATGATCGGCCACAAATTCGGCGAGTTCGCGCCGACGCGCATCTTCCAGAGCCATTCCGCCGACCGTAAGGTCAAGCGCGAGGAAGGGGCCGCCTAGTCCGATGAGCAAGCAGGTCCAACCGCGCCGTCTCCTCGAAATCGAAGCCTCGGCCTATGCCCGGGCGCTGCGCGGCAGCGCGCGCAAGCTGAACCTGGTCGCGCAATCGATCCGCGGCCTGCCGGCGAGCCGCGCCCTGTCGGAGCTGACCTTCTCGCGGCGCCGCATCGCCATCGAAGTTCGCAAGGTACTGGAATCGGCAATCGCCAACGCCGAGAACAACCACCAGCTCGATGTCGATCGTCTCTACGTCAAGGAGGCGACCGTCGGCCGCGCCTTCGTGCTGGAGCGCTTCCATGTGCGCGGTCGTGGCCGCATCTCGCCGGTGCAGAAATATTTCGCCAATTTGCTGGTCGTGGTGCATGAGCGCACCGAGCAGAAAGCCGAAGCCAAGCCGGCGGCGGACAGCGACACGGCGGATTCGACGCCGAATGAGACCAAGACGGAAACCAAGGCGCGCGGCAAAGCCAAGCGCGACGACGGCAAGAGCGCGGGCAAGACGAAGCCCAAAGCGGCTGCCGGCAAGCGCAAGGAGAAGAAATAGTGGGCCAAAAGGTCAATCCGATCGGGCTTCGGCTCGGCATCAACCGCACCTGGGATTCGCGCTGGTTCGCCCGCAAGGATTACGGGACATTGCTGCACGAAGACTTGAAGCTGCGCGATTTCCTCAACGAGCGGCTGCTGCAGGCCGGCGTCTCGCGCATCGTCATCGAGCGCGCGGCGAAGAAGACCCGTATCACCATCCACTCGGCGCGTCCCGGCGTCGTCATCGGCAAGAAGGGCGCCGACATCGAGAAGCTGCGCTCCGACATCGCCAAGATGACCGACAGCGAGGTCAGCCTCAATATCCTCGAGATTCGCAAGCCCGAAATCGATGCCAAGCTGATCGCCGACGGCATCGCCCAGCAATTGGAGCGTCGCGTCGCTTTCCGCCGTGCCATGAAGCGTGCCGTGCAATCGGCGATGCGGCTTGGGGCACTCGGCATCCGTATCAACTGCTCGGGTCGCCTGGGCGGCGCCGAAATCGCGCGCATGGAGTGGTATCGCGAAGGTCGCGTGCCGCTGCACACGCTGCGCGCCGAGGTCGATTTCGGCTACGGCACGGCCAAGACCACTTACGGCACCTGCGGCGTCAAGGTCTGGGTGTTCAAGGGCGAGGTGCTCGCCCACGACCCGATGGCGCAGGACAAGCGCGCCGCCGAAGCGCAGCCCGCGCGCGCATAACTGAACAGGGTTTAAGGCTCGACGATCATGCTTCAACCGGCACGCAGCAAATACCGCAAGGCGCATAAAGGCCGCATCCACGGCCTCGCCACCAGCGGCAACACACTCAATTTCGGCTCCTATGGGCTGAAGGCGACCGAGCCCGGCCGTGTCACCGCGCGTCAGATCGAGGCCGCGCGCCGCGCCATCACCCGCCATATCCGCCGCATTGGCCGCGTCTGGATCAATATCTTTCCGGACGTGCCGGTATCGGTGAAGCCGGCCGAAGTCCGCATGGGTAGCGGCAAGGGCAATCCCGAATTCTACGTCTGCCGCGTCAAGCCGGGCCGCGTGCTGTTCGAGCTGGACGGCGTACCGCGCCAGCTCGCGATCGAGGCCTTCGGCCTCGCTGCCGCGAAGCTGTCGATCTCGACGCGCTTTGTCGCGCGCCTCGGTCTCGAGGAGCCCCAGGCATGAAAGCGACCGACGTCCGCGCCAAGACCGACGACGAATTGAAATCCGAACTCGAGCAGCTGGGCAAGGAAGCCTTCAACCTGCGCTTCCAACGCGCCAGCGGCCAGCTCGAGAACAACGCGCGAGTGCGCGAGGTACGCCGCAACATCGCGCGCATCAAGACCGTGCTCGGCGAACGCAGCCGCAAAGTCTCCTAGGGAAACAGAAAAATGCCGAAACGCGTCCTTCAGGGGGTTATCGTGAGCGACAAGATGGACAAGACCGTCACGGTCTTGGTCGAGCGTCGCGTCATGCATCCGCTCTACAAGAAATACCTCAACCGCTCGAAGAAATACGCAGCACACGACGAGACCAACGAATACAAGGTCGGCGACCAAGTGCGCATCGAGGAAACCCGCCCGATCTCCAAGCGCAAGTCGTGGAAGGTGATCGCGGTGGTAAAGCGCGCGCCCGTGACGCATGCTCCGGTTACCACGCAAGATCCGGCGGATCAGGCAGCGATGGCGTCCCCGAAAAAGGCGCGAGCCGCCCGCAAGCCGAAACCGGCGCCCGCGGCCCAGGCGCAGGGGTAATTCGCCATGATTCAAATGCAAACCAATCTCGACGTGGCCGACAATTCTGGCGCGCGCCGCGTTCAATGCATCAAGGTGCTGGGCGGCTCGATGCGTCGCGTGGCCTCGGTCGGCGACATCATCGTGGTTTCGGTGAAAGAGGCGATTCCGCGTGGCCGCGTCAAGAAGGGCGATGTGCACAAGGCGGTGATCGTGCGCACGGCCAAGGAAATCCGCCGCGCCGACGGCAGCGTCATCCGCTTCGACCGCAACGCCGCGGTGCTGATCGACGCCCAGGGCGAGCCGATCGGCACCCGCATCTTCGGGCCGGTGACGCGCGAACTGCGCGCCCGCAAGTTCATGAAAATCGTCAGCCTCGCGCCTGAGGTGCTCTGAGCCATGTCCAAGATCAAGAAGGGCGACAAGGTCATCGTGCTGACGGGCCGCGACAAGGGCAAGGAAGGCGAAGTGCTACGCGTGCTGGTCGCCGAGAACCGCCTCGTCGTTGCCGGCGTTCACATGGTGAAGCGCCATACCCGCCCGGCGCCGGGCAAGCCCGGCGGCATCGTCGAGCAGGAAGGCACCATCCACGTCTCCAACGTCGCCCATCGCGATCCGAAATCGGGCAAGCCGAGCCGCGTTGGGTTCAAGCTTCTCGCTGACGGCAAGAAGGTCCGCATCGCGCGGGCCTCCGGCGAAGTCATCGACGCCTAGGAAAATCAGCCATGACCCGCCTGCAAGAGCATTACGTCCAGAACATCCGCCCCGAGCTGATGAAGGAGTTCGGCTACACCAACACGCTGGCCGTGCCGCGGCTCGAGAAGATCGTCATCAATATGGGCGTCGGCGAGGCGGTCAACGACGGCAAGAAGACCGATGCCGCCGCCAAGGACATGGCCGCCATCAGCGGCCAGAAGCCGGTGCTGACCAAATCGAAGAAGTCGATCGCCGTGTTCAAGCTGCGCGAGAATCTCGCCATCGGCTGCAAGGTCACGCTGCGTCGCCAGCGCATGTACGAATTCCTCGACCGGCTGGTCAACGTCGCCCTGCCGCGGGTGCGCGATTTCCGCGGTCTCTCCGGCAAGAGCTTCGACGGGCGCGGCAATTACGCGCTGGGGCTCAAGGAGCAGCTGGTGTTCCCCGAGATCGATTACGACCAGATTGATGAGGTCCGCGGCATGGACATCATCATTGTCACTACGGCGCGGACCGACAAGGAGGCCAAATCCCTCCTGCGCGGCTTCCAGCTGCCGTTCGTCAACTGATTCGAAGAGCGAGGATTTAGCGATATGGCCAAGACCAGTTCGATTGAACGCAACCGCAAGCGCGAGAGGCTGGTGAAGCAGTTGGGCCCGAAGCGGGCGCGGCTCAAGGCGATCGCCGTCGATCGCTCGTTGACCCCGGAAGAGCGTTTCGCCGCGCGGCTGAAGCTGTCCGAAATGCCGCGCAATTCGTCGCGCGTGCGCATCCACAATCGATGCAACCTGACCGGCCGTCCGCGCAGCTATTACCGCAAATTCAAGCTGTCGCGCATCGCGCTTCGGCAATTGGCCTCGACCGGGCAGATCCCCGGCATGGTCAAGTCGAGCTGGTAGGGAGAGCCAGGGCATGATGACCGATCCGATCGCCGATATGTTGACCCGCATCCGCAACGGGCAGCAGGCGCGCAAGGAATCGATCCAATCGCCGGCCTCGAAGATGCGCGCCAACGTGCTCGAGGTGCTGCAGCGCGAAGGCTATATCCGCAGCTTCTCGCGCGAGGAAGTGCGCCCCGGCGTCGCCGAGCTCACCATCGAGCTCAAATACGTCGACGGCGAGCCGGTGATCCGCGAGATCACGCGCGTCTCCAAGCCCGGCCGGCGCATCTATTCGCGCGTCGCCGACCTGCCGCGAGTCTATAACGGTCTCGGCATCGCCATCCTGTCGACGCCGCGTGGCATCATGTCTGATAACGAGGCTCGCGCCGCCAATCTCGGCGGCGAGATCCTCTGCCGCGTGTTCTAGGAGCCATCCATGTCCCGCATCGGCCGCAATCCGGTCGCCATCCCACAAGGCGTCACCATCGAGGTGACGGGCGACACGCTCACCGCCAAGGGCAAGCTCGGTACGCTGAAGATGCCGGTCTCCGGCGAGGTTGGCGCGTCGGTTGCCGATGGCAAGGTTACCATCACGGCGAAGTCCAATTCCAAGCGCGCCCGCATGCAATGGGGTACGACGCGGGCCCTCGTCAATAACATGGTGGCGGGCGTCTCCAAGGGCTTCACCAAGAATCTCGAGATCGAGGGTGTCGGCTATCGCGCCGCGGTGCAGGGCAAGAATCTGGTGCTGCAACTCGGCTACAGCCACGATATCAATTTTCCGATCCCGGCCGACGTCAAGATCGTCGCCGAGAAGCCGACATCCATCGTCATCACCGGCGCCGACCGCCAGCGCGTCGGCCAGGTTGCGGCGGTGATCCGGGCCTATCGCGAGCCCGAGCCCTATAAGGGCAAGGGCATTCGCTACGACGACGAGAAAGTCCGGCGCAAGGAAGGCAAGAAGAAGTAAGGCACGCCATGAGCAACAAAACGATCACACCCTTCGCCAAGCGCCAGTCTCGCGTCAGGCATCGTATCAGCCGCACCTCGCGCGGCCGCCGTGCGCGCCTCGTCATCCACCGCTCGTCGAAGCATATCTACGCCCAGGTGATCGACGATCTCGGCGGTCGCACGCTCGCCGCGGCGTCGAGCCTCGACAAGGGGCTCAAGACCAACCTTAAGACCGGCGCCAACAAGGATGCCGCCTCGGCGGTGGGCAAACTCATCGCCGAGCGTGCCGTGGCGGCTGGCATCATCGCGGTGGTCTTCGACCGCGGCGGTTATCTCTTCCATGGCCGGGTCAAGGCTCTGGCCGATGCCGCCCGCGAGGGCGGATTGAAATTCTAGGAAAGGTTCGCATGGCACGCACACCAGGAGCACGCACGGCCGGAGGACCGCCGACAGCGGGTCGCCCGCGACGGGGCGGCGACGGCGATCGGCCGCCGCGGCGCGATCGTGACCGAGATCGCGGTGGCGAGGACAGCGAATTCGTCGAGAAGCTGGTCGGCATCAACCGCGTGGCCAAGGTGGTGAAGGGCGGAAGGCGCTTCGGCTTCGCCGCCATCGTCATCGTCGGCGACCGCAAGGGTCGCGTCGGTTACGGCTCGGGCAAGGCGCGCGAAGTGCCGGAGGCGATCCGCAAGGCGACCGAGCAGGCGCGCCGCAATCTGGTGCGCGTGCCGCTGCGCGAGGGCCGCACGCTGCATCACGACATCATCGGCCATTACGGCGCCGGCGAAGTGGTGGTGCGCGCTGCCCGTCCCGGCACCGGCATCATCGCCGGCGGTCCGATGCGCGCGATCTTCGAGGCGCTCGGCGTGCAGGACGTGGTGGCGAAATCGGTCGGCACCTCGAACCCGCACAATATGATCAAGGCGACCTTCGAGGCGCTGAGCCGTTCGGTCAGCCCGCGCACGGTGGCGCAGCGGCGCGGCAAGAAGGTGAGCGAGATCCTCGGCAAGGGTGCGCCTGCCGAGGCGCGCGAGTAGGGAGAGCGTCATGGCGCAGGACAAGGACACCAAGGCACAAGCTTCGGCCAAGCCGGCCAAGGGCGTCTCGCCCGCGACCGAGCGGCCCGGCGCCAAATGGCCCGAATCATCGGGCGATCCGGCCAAGCCGGCCGCAGCGAAGCGAGCGGCCCCGGCCGCTAAAGCCGCGGCGAAGCCGGCATCGGGCAAAACCGTCAAGGTGACGCAGATCGGCAGCCCGATCGGCCGCGAGGATTACCAACTGGCGACGCTGAAGGGGCTCGGTCTCAACAAGCTGCGCCGCTCGCGCGTGCTCGAAGACACTCCGGCGGTGCGCGGCATGATCGAGCGCATCAAGCATTTGTTGCTAGTCGAGACGCCGCAAGCCTAAGGACGCGATTGCGGCGGAATTGGCGCTCGGGGATAATCCTCGGCGCCGGCGGACGAAGGTGAATGGCATGAAGCTCAACGAGATCAAAGACAACCGCGGCGCCCATTACCGCGCCAAGCGTCGCGGCCGCGGCATCGGCTCGGGCAAGGGCAAGACCAGCGCGCGCGGCGGCAAGGGCCAGACCGCGCGGACCGGCGTCGCGCTCAATGGGTTCGAGGGCGGCCAGACCCCCTTGCATCGCCGCTTGCCGAAGCGCGGCTTCACGCGGGAGGATTTCCGCAAGCATTATCACGTTGTCAATCTCGGCCGGCTGCAGCAGGCGCTCGATTCGGGCGCGCTCAAATCCGACGCCAAGGTCGACGGCGCGGCGCTGATCGCCGCCGGCGTATTGCGGCGCACCGGCGACGGCGTGCGGCTCCTCGCCAAGGGCGAGCTCAAATCGGCGCTCACCATCGAGGTCTCGGGTGCCTCCATGGCGGCGATCGAGGCGGTCGAGAAGCTGGGCGGCAAGGTCGTGCTGCCCGCGGTCAAGCCGAAGGCCGAGCCGAAAGCCCAGGCCGCGGCGAAACCCGCCAAGCCGGCGCCACAGGCCGAAACCAAGCTCGCGGCGCCGCCGGCCCAAGGATAGAGCGATGGCTTCCGCCGCCGAGCAGCTCGCCGCCAGCGTCAATTTCTCCGCTTTCGCCAAGGCGACCGATCTCAAGAACCGCATCTGGTTCACGCTGGGCGCGCTGGTGATCTATCGGCTCGGCACCTACATCCCGCTGCCCGGCATCGACCCGCAGGTCCTGCAAGAGGTGTTCGACCGCAACGCCGGCGGCCTGCTCGGCATGGTCGACATGTTCTCGGGCGGCGCGCTCGGCCGCATGACTATCTTCGCGCTCAACATCATGCCGTATATCTCGGCCTCGATCATTGTCCAGCTGATGACGGCGGTCTCGCCGCAGCTCGAGGCGCTGAAGAAGGAGGGCGAGGCCGGCCGCAAGAAGCTCAATCAATATACGCGCTTCGGCACCGTCTTCCTGGCGGCGGTCCAGGCCTATGGCATCGCCGTCGGTATCGAGAGCCTGCGCGGTCTGACCGGTCCCGCGGTGACCGATCCCGGCATGTTCTTCCGCCTCACCACCGTCATCACGCTGACCGGCGGCACCGTGTTCCTGATGTGGCTCGGCGAGCAGATCACCGCGCGCGGCATCGGCAACGGCATCTCGCTCATCATCTTTTCCGGCATCGTCGCGCGCATGCCCTCGGCGCTGGCGGCGCTGTTGGAATTGGGCCGCACCGGCGCCTTATCGACCTTCTTCATCATCGTCTTCCTGCTGCTGGCGGTGGGTGTGGTCACCTTCATTGTCTTCATGGAGCGCGCCCAGCGCCGGCTCCTGGTGCAATACCCGAAGCGTCAGGTCGGCAATAAGGTGTATGGCGGCGAAGCCTCGCATCTGCCCCTGAAGCTCAATACCTCGGGCGTGATCCCGCCGATCTTTGCCTCCTCGCTGCTGCTGCTGCCGGCAACGCTGGCCAGCTTCAACGTCAATCAGACCGGCTTCCTCGGCGAGATTTCCGCGATCCTGGCGCATGGCCAGCCGCTCTATATCGCGCTCTATGTCATGCTGATCGTGTTCTTCTGCTTCTTCTATACCGCGATCGTCTTCAACCCGACCGAGACCGCCGATAATCTGCGCAAATACGGCGGCTTCATCCCGGGCATCCGGCCGGGCACCAGCACCGCCGAATATCTCGATTACGTGCTGACCCGACTCACCGTCATCGGCGCCCTCTATCTCGCGGCGGTTTGCGTGCTGCCGGAAATCCTGGTCTCGCAATACTCCGTGCCGTTCTATTTCGGCGGCACCAGCCTGCTGATCGTCGTCAGCGTCACCATGGACACGGTGGCGCAGATCCATTCGCATCTGCTCGCGCACCAGTATGAGGGGCTGATCAAGCGCTCCAAGCTGCGCGGGAGAGATGGTTGAACCTCATCCTGTTGGGGCCGCCGGGCGCCGGCAAGGGCACCCAGGCGAAGCGCCTTGAGGAGCAGCCGGGTCTCGTTCAGCTGTCGACCGGGGACATGCTGCGTGCCGAGCGCGCCTCCAAGAGCCCGCTCGGCGTGAAGGTCCAGGCGATCATGGATTCGGGCCAACTGGTCTCCGATTCGATCATGATCGAGATGATCGCCGCGCGGATCGACCGGCTGAACAGCGGCCCGGAGGGTCGGGAGGGCTTCATCCTCGACGGCTTCCCCCGTACCGTGCCTCAGGCCGAGGCGCTCGACGCCATGCTGGCGCAAAAGGGCCTCAAGCTCGACTACGTCATCGAAATGGCCGTTGATGAGGCGATTCTGGTCGACCGCATCGCCGGCCGGTATTCCTGCGCCAAATGCGGCGCCAGCTATCATGACGTCTTCGCCAAGCCAAAACAGGCCGGAATCTGCGACATTTGCGGGGGTACCGAGTTCATCCGCCGGCCCGACGACCGGCCGGAGACGATAAAGGCGCGGCTCAAGACCTATCGCGAGCTGACGGCCCCAATTCTCCCCTACTACCTGGCCAAGGGAGTGCTTCGCACGGTGGACGGCATGGCCCCGATCGACCAGGTCGCCACCCAGATTCAAGCGGTTCTAAAGAGCCCCGGGACCCGGCCCAATGGTTGACTTTCAGCCTCTTATTTCTATAATGCGCGCCCTCGGCCAGTCGCGGCTTTGGGCCGAAGTCCAACATTGCCGATTAAGAACGGAGAGCGCACTTGGCGCGAATTGCCGGCGTTAACATCCCGAGTCAGAAGCGCGTCCCGATCGGGTTGACCTACATCCATGGCATCGGCCGCACTTCGGCCGACAAGATTTGCCAGGAGCTCGCCATTCCACCGGCGCGCCGGGTGCATGAGTTGACCGATGCCGAGGTGCTGCGCATCCGCGAGCTGATCGACCGCGACTTCACCGTCGAGGGCGATCTGCGCCGCATCGTCGCCACCAACATCAAGCGGCTGATGGATCTCGGCTGCTATCGCGGGTTGCGGCATCGCAAAGGTTTGCCGGTGCGCGGCCAGCGCACGCATACCAATGCGCGCACCCGCAAGGGTCCGTCCAAGGCGGTCGCCGGCAAGAAGCCGGCAACCAAGTAAGCGCGGAAGGACGAGGGACACATCATGGCGACTCAAAAGCCGGACGCCGCGACGACACCGGCAACCGGAGCGAATGCAGCAGGCGGCACCGCACTCGCGCCGCGCATTCGTCGCCGCGAGCGCAAGAACATCACCTCGGGTGTCGCGCATGTGAACGCGACGTTCAACAACACGATGGTCACCATCACCGATGCGCAGGGCAACACTATCGCCTGGTCGTCCTCGGGCACAATGGGGTTCAAGGGTTCGCGCAAATCGACGCCCTATGCCGCGCAGATGGCGGCCGAGGATGCCGGCCGCAAGGCAATGGACCACGGCATGAAGACGCTCGAGGTCGAGGTCAAGGGGCCGGGCTCGGGACGTGAATCGGCGCTGCGTGCGCTGCAGACGGTGGGCTTCACGGTGACGTCGATCCGCGACGTGACGACCATCCCACATAACGGATGCCGTCCGCCGAAGCGGCGCCGGGTCTAGGAACGAAATTCTATCGATCGGCGCGGCCATCCTGGGGGAAGGCGGCGCCGAACGGGGGCAAGCTTTGGGACATGTCCCAACGAACCGCATGAGGAAGAACTCGTGATTCAGAAAAACTGGCAAGCGCTCAAGAAACCCGACCGGCTCGTTGTCGAGTCCGGAGACGATCCGACCCGCGCCGCGACCGTGGTCGCCGAGCCGCTCGAGCGCGGCTTTGGCCTGACGCTCGGCAACGCGCTCCGACGCGTGCTGCTGTCCTCGCTGCAGGGCGCCGCGGTGACCTCGGTCCAGATCGAGGGCGTGCTGCATGAATTCTCGTCGCTGCCCGGCGTCCTCGAGGACGTCACCGACATCGTCCTCAACATCAAGGGCATCGCGCTCCGCATGCATGGCGAGGGCCCGAAGCGCATGCGTCTTCGCGCCACCGGGCCGGGCGAGGTCCGCGCGCAGATGATCGAGCTGCCGCACGACATCGAGATCATGAATCCTGAGCATCTGATCTGCACGCTCGACAGCGGCGCCAAGATCTCGATGGAGCTGACGGTCGATATCGGCAAGGGTTACCGGCCGGCGGTCGAGAACCGCTCCGAGGATTCGCCGATCGGTCTCATCCCGGTCGACGCGCTGTTCAGTCCGGTGCGTAAGATCAGCTACAAGGTTGAGAATACCCGCGTCGGCCAGCGTACCGATTACGACAAGCTCTCGATGCGGATCGAGACCAACGGCGCGGTAACCCCGGAAGATGCGGTGGCGCTCGGCGCCCGCATCCTGCAGGACCAGCTCCAGCTCTTCATCAATTTCGAGGAGCCGCGCGCCGCCAGCGAGGAAGAGCGTCCGGCCGATCTGCCGTTCAACAAGAACCTGCTTCGCAAGGTGGACGAGCTCGAGCTTTCGGTGCGCTCGGCCAATTGCTTGAAGAACGACAACATCGTCTATATCGGCGATCTCGTGCAGAAGAGCGAATCCGACATGCTGCGGACGCCGAATTTCGGCCGCAAGTCGCTCAACGAGATCAAGGAAGTCCTAGCGCAGATGGGTCTCCATCTCGGCATGGAAATCGCCAACTGGCCGCCCGAGAACATCGAAGAGCTGGCGAAGCGCCTCGAGGAGCCCTACTAAATGCGCCATCGCATTCGCGGCCGCAGCTTCAGCCGCAAATCCGCGCATCGCAAGGCCATGTTCGACAACATGGCGCATGCGCTGCTGAAGCATGAGCAGATCAGCACCACCCTGCCGAAGGCGAAGGATCTGCGTCCGGTCGTCGAGCGCATCATCACGCTGGGCAAGCGCGGCGGGCTGCATGCGCGTCGCCAGGTGCTGGCGGCGCTGCAGGACACCAAGATCGCCAATAAGGTGATGACGACCCTGGCGGAGCGCTATGCCAAGCGTCCCGGCGGCTATTGCCGCATTCTCAAGGCGGGCTTCCGCCACGGCGATGCCGCGGCGATGGCGGTGATCGAGCTGGTCGATCGCGATCCCGCGGCGAAGGGCCTCGATTCCGGCCCGAAGATGAACGCCGAGGCCGACGCAGAAGCCGAGGCGGCGACCGCCTCTTAAGTCGTCGCGCGGGCTTTCAGCCACAGCGCGGCCGCCAATGCCGCGTTGCCCAATCCCACCGCCAGGAAGATGCCCGGCACGCCGCTGCCGAGCTTCAGGAGCAGCGCCGAGATCGCCGCCGCCGCGACGATGAACAGCGCGTTGAGGATGTTGTTGGCGGCGACGATGCGCGAGCGGCTGCTCTCCTCGCTCTCCGCCTGCATGATGACGTAGAGCGGCACCGCGAAAACCCCCGCGCACAACGCCACGGCGAAGAGATCGCCGAGGATGCGCCAATTCGCGGCAACCCCCAGGAAAGCCCAGGCTCCCACCAGCGGGGCTGTGGTCGCAGCGGGGCTCGCCCACCAAAGATCGGCGGCGAAGATCGCCATGCCGAGCGCGCTCCACGGCACCAGCTTCGCCGTGATGCGGCCCCGCAGCAGGCGGCCGCAGAGCAGCGAGCCGATTCCGACGCCGATCGAGTTCACCGCCAGGAACAAGGTGACGACGTGGTTGTCGGCCGTGAGATAGTTCTTGGCGTAGTTGGGAAATTGCGACAGCAGCGCCGCGCCGACAAGCCAGAACCAGGAAATCCCGAGCACCGCGAGCCAGACCGGGCGGCGTTGCTTGGCCTGGCGGATCACCGCCCAACTCGTCCGGGCGATGTTCGGATCGACGCGCAGGCCGGGTGCGGCGCGCCCGGTCGGTGGGATCATCCGGCTGGCGCCATAGCCGCCCAAGGCGAGCAGCAGCAGCGCCGCCGAGGTCCAGGCAATGCCATTGGGCGCCAGGATCAGCAATCCGCCGGCGATGGTGCCGAGCAATATCCCGAGGAAGGTGCCGGCCTCGATCAGGGCATTGCCATCGACCAGCTCTCCGGTCGCCAGCAGTTCGGGCAAGATCGCGTATTTGACCGGCCCGAAGAATGTCGCCTGCACGCCGAGCAGGAACAATATCGCGAGCTGGAAGCCGATCTGGCCCAAGGCCAGCGACAGCGCCGCCAGCAGCATGATGCCGATTTCGGCCAGCTTGACCGACTGAAGCAATCGGGTCTTGCCGTATTTGTCGGCGAGCTCGCCGCCCGTCGCCGAGAACAGGAAATAGGGCAGGATGAAGATCGCGGTGGCGATGGTGACGATGAGCTCCGCGCCACCCGGCTCCTGCGCCTCGCGATAGGCGACGAGGATGACCAGCGCGTTCTTCAATAGATTGTCGTTTATGGCGCCGGCGAATTGCGCCCAGAACAGCGGCCCCAATCGGCGGCTGGCGAGCAGGTTCAGCGCGCGCGGCATGGCCGGCTCATGCATCGGGACTTTCGCTAAAATCTACGCAGCCGTCGTCGGCCGCGGCGCTTTCGCTGACTTCGATCACTTGCGCCCAGAGCGGGCCCCGGCGGCAGGCCGCCGCCATCGCCGCCACCGCCGGCTCGTCGCCGATGATCAGCGCCTCGACGCTGCCATCGCCCCGGTTGCGCACCCAGCCGCGCACGCCATGCTTGCGCGCCTCGCGCCGCGCCCAGGCGCGATAACCGACGCCCTGTACCTTGCCCTGGATCGATAGAAGGATTGCAGCGCTCATCTGGCCATGACCTTGCCCGCAATCAGGCAAAATCGAGGATGATCTGATCGGCCGCCAGGCTATCGCCCGGCTTGGCGTGCAGCGCCTTGACCTTGCCGTCGCGCTCGGCACGCAGCACGTTCTCCATTTTCATCGCCTCGACCACGGCCAATTCCTCGCCCACCTTGACCGCTTGGCCGGGCTTGACCGCGAGCGAGACCAGCAGCCCCGGCATCGGCGACAGCAGATGATTCGAGAGCTCTGCGGCCGGCTTCGCCTTCATGCGCCCGAGCAGCTCGGACGCGCGCGGCGGCAACACGGTCGCGGTGAATTCGGCCCCACCGCGGGTCAGGCGCCAGGCGATGCCGCGACGCTGCACCTGGAACAGGCTCTCGTTGCGGTCGACGGTCAGGCGCAGCAAAGCTTCGCCCGGCCGCCAGGCGATGGCGAGTTTGTGCCGCTTGCGGCCGCGCGCGACCGTGATGGCGTTGCCGGCGCGGGCGATGCGCAGCGGGTAGGGCTTGCCGTCGAGCAGCACCACCCAATCCGCCGCAAGCGGGCGGTGACTCTCGGTTTCAGCGGCTTTGGCATGCAGCGCCATGGCGGCGATCAGCGCGGTCTCGGTCTCGGCCGAGCTCGGTGCGGCGCCGACAAAGCCATGCGGGAAATGCTTGGCGATGAAGCCGGTCGAGAGCCTGCCGCGCTGAAAATCCGGCTGGCGCAGGATGGCGGCAAGGAAATCGACGTTGCGCGACACGCCGCCGACGACAAAGCCGTCGAGCGCCCCGGCCAGCCGTGCCGCTGCCTGCGCGCGATTTTTCCCCGCCGCCGCCAGCTTGGCGATCATCGGGTCGTAATGCAGGGATATCTCGGCGCCTTCATAGACGCCGCTATCGACCCGGATGCCGTCGCCGCTGGGCTCCCGATAGCGCACCAGCCGCCCCGGCGAGGGCAGGAAATCGCGGCGCGGATCCTCGGCATAGATGCGTGCCTCGATCGCCCAGCCCTTGACGTGCAAATCTCGTTGCGTAAAAGGCAGTTTCTCGCCGGCGGCGATGCGGATCATCAGCTCGACTAGATCGAGGCCGGTCACCATCTCGGTCACCGGATGCTCGACCTGCAGCCGGGTGTTCATCTCGAGGAAATAGAAATTGCGCTTGGCGTCGACGATGAACTCGACCGTGCCGGTGGAGCGGTATTGCACCGCCTTCGCCAGGGCTACCGCCGCCTTGCCCATGGCGGCGCGCGTCTTGGCGTCGAGGAAGGGGCTCGGCGCCTCCTCGATCACCTTTTGATGGCGGCGCTGGATCGAGCATTCGCGCTCGAACAGATGGACGATATTGCCGTGCGAATCGCCGAGCACCTGGATCTCGATATGTCGCGGTTCCTCGATATATTTCTCGAGGAAGAGACGCGCGTCACCAAAGCTCGATCTGGCCTCGCCGGCGGCGAGGCGAAAGCCTTCGGTCAGCTCGGCATCGTTGCGGGCGATGCGCATGCCCTTGCCGCCGCCGCCCGCGACGGCCTTGAGCATGACCGGATATTTGATCCGTCGCGCGACAGCTATCGCCGATTTGGCGTCGGGCACCACGTCGGGATGGCCCGGCACCGTCGCGACGCCGGCGGCGACGGCGAGCTTCTTCGCCTCGATCTTGTCGCCCATCGCCTGGACCGCCTTGGCGTCCGGGCCGATGAAGACGATGCCGGCCTTGGCCAATGCCGCGGCGAAAGCGGCGTTCTCGGAGAGAAAGCCATAGCCCGGATGCACCGCCTCGGCACCGCTCGCCCGGCAGGCGGCGACTATGCGCTCGATATTGAGATAGCTTTGCGCCGAAGGGGCGGGACCGATGGCGATTGCCTCGTCGGCCTCGCGGACATGCCGCGCATCCTCGTCGGGCTCGGAATAGACGGCGACCGTCGCGATGCCCATGCGCCGCGCTGTGCGGATGATGCGGCAGGCGATCTCGCCGCGATTGGCGATGAGGATTTTCTTGAACAGAGCCACGTCAGAGCGGGATGTTGTCGTGCTTCTTCCAGGGATTCCGCAGCCGCTTGCCACGCAGCATGGCGAGCGAACGGCAGAGCCGACGTCGCGTGGTCGAGGGCAGGATGACGTCGTCGATGAATCCCCGCGCGCCGGCGACGAAGGGGTTGGCGAATTTCTGGCGGTATTCCTCGGCGCGCGCTTCGGTCTTGTCGGCGTTCTTGGCATCGCCGCGGAAGATGATCTCGACCGCGCCCTTCGGGCCCATCACCGCGATCTCGGCGGTCGGCCAGGCGTAATTCACGTCGCCGCGCAGATGCTTCGAGCTCATCACATCATAGGCGCCGCCATAGGCCTTGCGGGTGATCACCGTCACCTTGGGCACGGTGGCCTCGGCGAAGGCGTAGAGCAGCTTGGCGCCGTGCTTGATGATGCCTCCATATTCCTGCGCCGTGCCGGGGAGGAAGCCCGGCACGTCGACGAAGGTGACGATCGGGATATTGAAGCAATCGCAGAAGCGCACGAAGCGCGCCGCCTTGCGCGAGGAATCGATATCGAGGCATCCCGCCAGCACCATCGGCTGGTTGGCGACGATGCCGACCGGATGGCCGGCGAGCCGGGCGAAGCCGGTGATGATGTTCTTGGCGAAGGACGGCTGTAGCTCGAAGAAATCGCCGGCATCGGCAATCTTCTCGATCAGTTCCTTCATATCGTAGGGCTTGTTGGTATTGCCCGGCACCAGCGTATCGAGCGACGGCTCATCGCGCTCGGCCGGGTCCTCGGTGGTGCGGGCGGGGGGCGGCTCGCGGTTGGATAGGGGCAGGAAATCGAGGAAGCGGCGCAGCTGCAACAGCGCCTCGGCGTCGTTCTTGAACGCCAGATCAGCAACGCCCGAGCGCGTGGTGTGGGTGATCGCGCCGCCGAGCTCTTCCTGGGTTACGTTCTCATGCGTCACCGTCTTGACCACCTCGGGGCCGGTGACGAACATATAGGAGGAATTCTTCACCATGAAGATGAAGTCGGTCATCGCCGGGGAATAAACCGCGCCGCCGGCGCACGGCCCCATCACCAGGGAGATTTGCGGCACCACGCCCGATGCCAGCACGTTGCGCTGGAACACCTCGGCATAGCCGGCCAGGGATGCGACCCCTTCCTGGATGCGGGCGCCCCCCGAATCGTTGAGGCCGACGATGGGCGCGCCGACCTGCATCGCTTGGTCCATCACCTTGCAGATTTTCTCGGCATGCGCCTCGGAGAGCGAGCCGCCGAAGACGGTAAAATCCTGGCTGAAGGCGAAGACCCGCCTGCCGTTGACGAGACCGTGGCCGGTGACGACGCCGTCGCCGGGGATTTTCTGGTCCTGCATGCCGAAATCGCTGGAGCGGTGCTCGACGAACATGTCCCACTCCTCGAAGGAGCCGGGATCGAACAGCAGATCGAGCCGCTCGCGCGCGGTCAGCTTGCCCTTGGCGTGCTGCTGGGCGATGCGCTTGGCGCCGCCGCCCAGACGCGCTGCCTCGCGCTTTTCTTCCAGGCGCCGCAGAATATCCCGCATCGGCATCTCCCCTTGGCGGCGGAAATATCTCACCTCCGGCGCAGCCGCGCCAGCGCGGCGCTTTAGGCGTCGCGGTGCAGTGCGGCGAAGCGCGCGGCGAGGCGGATATCGTCCTGGAGTGCGGCGCGGCGCTTGGCGGCCTCGTCCTCGAGGCCCCAGCGCTCGATCTGGAAATCCTCGTCGAGCTGAGCGGCGGCAAAGGCGGCGTCGGCATCGATGCGGCCCTCAATCAGGGCGAGCGCTAGCACCAGCGAACCCAGCGCCGAGGTGGCGAGGTAGAGGGCGGCGAGCTGCATCGAATCATAGTCCGCCACCGCCGCTTCGTAGGCGCGCAAGATCTTCGGATCCTGCGCGACCGGCGAGACTCCTTGGGTCACGGCGAGTTTGGCGTAGCGGCTCGCCGCCCAATCGAGCAGCGGCTGCCAGGTGCCGAGCTGGCGCGCCGCCAGCTCAGGCGGCTCGCCGGCGCGGTAGCAGAGCAGATCGGTGCCGGCGTAATTGGCGATCTCGGCGACGATCTGCGCACGGCGCGGCGCCACCAGATCAATCGCCGTCCCGGCCAGGCGGGTGAGGTGAAGCTCGGCGGGGTTGAATTCCTCGCCCTGCGCCTGCCATTCGGCGGCGATCGCCTCGGCAAGGGCGCAGCCGGGCACGGCGAAGCGCGCCTTGGTCGGCGTGCGGATCGGCTTGCCGTCGAGCAGCACGGCAAAGCCGCCCTCCGCTGCTGCGACGCTGGTCTTCTTGTAAAAGCGTTTCATCGGGTCGGATTATTGCGGTGCCAGATCGGCGAAGGGATCGCGCTCCTGACTCTCTTCGAAGCCGAAGAACTGCCAGGTCTCCTTCATATGGGGCGGCAGCGGTGCCATCACGATCAACCGGCCGCCTTGCGGATGCGGGATCGACAAAGCGCGGGCGTGCAGATGCAGCATGCGCGCTTCAGGGACGCCGGGTGGCCGCGACGCGGCGCCGCCGTATTTTCCATCGCCGAGGATCGGCGTACCGAGCACGATGCAATGGGCGCGCAGTTGGTGCGTGCGGCCGGTCACCGGCTCCAAGGCGAGCCAGGCGATCTTGTCGGCGGCATGGGAGACCGTGCGGTAATAGGTCACCGCGCGCTGGCCCTCCGCATCGGGCATGACGCGCTCGCCGAGATGGCCTTGCTGCTTGGCGAGCTTCTGGTCGATGCGGCCCTGGCGCGGCGTCGGCGCTCCCACCACCACCGCCCAATAGATCTTGCGCGTGGTCTTCTCGCGAAAGGCAGCGGCAAGGCTCGCCGCGGCGCGGGCATTGCGCGCCAGCACGAGCACGCCGCTGGTGTCCTTGTCGAGGCGATGGACCAGGCGCGGTCGCTCCGCCGCGTCGAAGCGCAGAGCGTCGAGCAGCCCGTCGAGATGCCGGCTGGTGTTGGTGCCACCCTGCACCGCGAGCCCGGCCGGCTTGTCGATGACGATCACATCGGCATCGCGATGCAGCACGGTCGCCTGCAGCCAGCGCGCGTCGCGCGCGCTCGGCGGCGTGTCGTTCCGCGCCGGCGGCGCCGGGCCAAGCGCGCCCAAGGGCGGCACGCGAATGATCTGCCCCTCAGCCACGCGGTCGCGCGCGGCGACGCGTCTGCCGTCGAGCCGGATCTGTCCGGTCCGCAGTAGCTTCTCCAGGCGCGAATGGGCGAGAGCGGGGAAATGCCGCTTGAACCAGCGATCGAGCCGGATATCGGTATCGGCCGGGGCGACGGTGATGGATTGGACCTGGGACATGCGCCGCATGCTAGCGGCAGCATCGGCTCCGCACCACCGGAACCCGGGATTTAGATCCGGGCTCCGGTATTGTTTAGCGGATGGTACGGAAGGTTAGGCGCGTGCCCAATGGCCCGGACGCCATACCCAGCCGCGCGGGGTCTGGACCCAATGGCCCGGGGCCCAATGCGCGCCCATGTAGGGGCGATTGACGTAACGACCCGGATGCCAGACATAGCGGGCACCGTTCCAGCCCCAATAGCCGGGACGCCATTCCATCGCGCCGGGTGGCGGCGGGGGGACGGCTTCGACTTGCGGGGGCGGCGGCGCGAGCATGACCTGGGCGTCGGCGATCGAAACGCCGGCGATCAGCACCATGGCGATGGCACCGGAACGAAGCGCGGTCTGAAGGGGATTGAACATCGTGCGGTTCTCCAAAATGTGGCCCACCGGTTTATAGGCCGTCAGAAGAGATGGCGTGCCCGCGATCGGCGGGCACGCCATTCCTCGGCAGGATTGTGGCTAAATTACTGCCAGTAGCCGTTAACCCAGACATAGCCGCTGGCCGATTGGTCCCAATGGCCGGAAACCCAGGCATTCACATTCGGCGATGGACTCTGGACGTATTGGCCGTTGATCCAAGTCCATTGGCCGTTGAGATAAGTCCAATGGCCCGCCTGCCAATAGGCCGAAGCATAGGGCGCCGGCGGAACAGCCTCATAGGGGTTCGGCGGTGGTGCCGAGGGCGCCATGACCACCGTGGTGGTGGTGGCGTAAGGCGGCGTCATGCCGGCCGGGTTGTAGACGATCGGCTGCGCGTTCTGCGGCGGCGGGCTATAGCAGCCGGCCAGCAGGGCGACGGATGCGACGGCAATCAACGGAACGATGCGACGTAACATGATGACCTCCTCGGTCTGACTCGATCTCTGAAACGTGAACGCTTAAAACGCGAAAGCGGAGGAGAAATCCCCTCCGCTCACGCTAAGTGCTTACTGCCACTGGCCGCCGATCCAAATCCAGCCTTGCGATGTCTGAGCGTAATGGCCGGGAACGAAGACGGCCTGGGCGGTCGGGCGCTGGACATAGACGCCATTCATCCAAACCCAGCTGGAGCCGTTCCAAGCCCAATGGCCGGCCTGCCAATAGGCCATCGGACCCGGCGCGGCTGGAATGATCTCGACCTGCGGCGCGGGTGGCGGACTCGCGGCGTATTGGCTCGGCGCGTATTCGCCGCTGGCCGAGCCGGTTGCGCCCGGAGGCGCCGCGGGCGCCGGTTGGGCGTCGTTATAGCCGCAGCCGGCGAGCAGGAAGGCGCAGGCGGCGAAAGCCAGCGCAGAACTATGTTTGCGGTGCATGAATGACCTCCAGGTCCGAAAAGAATATAAAACTCTAGAACCACTAAACGCGGCCGGAGGTCGAAGTATCCCTGGAGGGTGAAATATCGTTGAGCGCGGCGGCAGCGCGGTCTAGCTGCCGGGAACCTTCTCGGCCCGCAGCTTTTGCCAGTAATCGAGACGCTTTTTGACCTCGCGCTCGAAGCCGCGCTCAAGCGGGTGGTAGAAATCGCGACGTCCCATGCTCTCGGGAAAATAATCCAGACCGGAAAAGCCCGCTTCCGTGTCGGGGTCGTAGACATAACCGGCGCTGTAGCCCAGATCGCGCATCAGCTTGGTCGGCGCATTGACCGCATGCGGCGGCGGCATCAGCGAGCCGGTTTCCTTGGCGGCGCGGCTCGCCTGATTGAAGGCGACATAGGCCGCGTTGGATTTGGGCGATGTGGCGAGAAAGATCACCACCTGCGCCAGCGCCAATTCGCCTTCGGGCGAGCCCAGCCGGTCATAGGCCTCCCAGGCGGCGATCGCCTGCGGCAGGGCGTTGGGCTCGGCCATGCCGATATCCTCCACCGCCATGCGCACCAGCCGGCGCGCGATATAGATCGGATGCTCGCCCCCCGCCAGCATGCGCGCCAGCCAATAGAGCGCCGCATCGACATCGGAGCCGCGCACCGATTTGTGCAGCGCGCTAATGAGGTTGTAGTGGCCCTCCTGGCCCTTATCGTAGAGCGGCGCGCGGCGCTGCACCGCTGCCATCAGCCCGGCGGTGTCGAGGAGCGTGCCCGGGAGCAGCGCCGCTAGCTCCTCCGCGAGATTGAGGATGAAGCGCCCGTCGCCATCCGCCATCGCCGTCAGCGCCTGACGCGCGCCCTCATCGAGCGGCAGCTTTTGACCAAGCGCGGTCTCGGCGCGGGAAATTAGCGTTTCAAGCGCGGCTTCATCGAGCCGGCGAAGCACGAAGACCTGGCAGCGTGATAGCAGCGCGCCGTTCAGCTCGAAGGAGGGGTTTTCCGTCGTCGCGCCGATCAGCGTCACCGTGCCGGTCTCCACATAGGGCAAGAAGCCGTCCTGCTGAGCACGATTGAAGCGATGGATCTCGTCGACGAAGAGCAGCGTCCCCTGACCGCCGGCGCGGCGCTTTTTCGCGGCGTCGAAAATCTTGCGCAGATCGGCGACGCCCGAAAACACCGCCGACAGCGGCTCGAAATGCATGTCGGTCGCTTCCGCCAGAAGCCGCGCGATGGTGGTCTTGCCGCAGCCCGGCGGGCCCCACAGGATCATCGAGGCGAGACGATGCGCCGCCACCATGCGGCCGATCGGCCCCTCGGGGTTGAGCAGGTGATCCTGGCCGACGACTTCCGCAAGCGTGCGAGGCCGCAGCTTGTCGGCCAGCGGGCGCGGCGCCTGCTGTTCGAACAATCCGCTCATCGTATGGTGGCGTTGATGATCTGGTTGCCGCGGCGAAGCGAGAGATTCCAGGCCGTGTTGTTTTGCGCCAGCACCTCGCGCAGCGTACCGACCGTGTCGATCTTGCGGCGGTTGAGATTGAGGATCACGTCGCCGGGGTGGAGGCCGACGCGCGCGGCCGGGGTATTGGGCTCGACTTGCACCACGACGACGCCGTTCGTGCCTGGCTTGAGGCCAAGCTCGTCGTCGAAAGCCGGGTTCAAATTGCCGACCGTGGCGCCCGACAGCGGGAAGCCGCCCTTCAATTCGGTCACCGCGCGCGCCGGCTGATCCGACGGCGCCGCCAGCATCGCGGTGACGGTTTCGGTCTTGCCGGTATGGAACAGTGTCAGCTTGGCTGGGGTGTCGACCGCCATGGTCGCCAGCCGGAAGCGCAAGCCCTCATCGTCGTCGATCTCGTGGCCCTCGATCTCGAGGATGACGTCGCCGGCCTTGACCCCCGCTTTCGCCGCCGGGCCGTCGGGCGCCACGTCCTTGACCTCGACCCCGACCGGCCGTGGCAGGCCGAGCTTGACCGCGCTGTCGTTGGTGACGTCCTCGGCGGAAATGCCGAGCCAAGGCCGCACGATTTTTCCGCCATGAATTGCCGCATCGACCACGGTGTGCACCAGCGCGGTCGGAATGGCGAAGCCGATGCCGAGCGAGCCACCCGATTCGGAAAAGATCGCGGTATTGATGCCGATCAGCTTGCCGTCGAGATCGATCAGCGCGCCGCCCGAATTGCCCGGGTTGATCGCCGCGTCGGTCTGGATATAGGAGCCGAAATCGGCGAGGCCGATGCCGGTGCGCGCGAGGCCCGAGACGATGCCGCTGGTGACGGTCTGGCCGACGCCGAAGGGATCGCCGATGGCGAGAACCTGGTCGCCGACCTCGAGCTGATCGCTGTCGCCGATCTCGAGCACCGGCAGCTTCTCGTCCTTGACGTCGATCTTGAGTACGGCGAGATCGATATGCTCGTCCGACAGCAGCACCTTGGCAGGGAATTCGCGTCGGTCGCCCAGCACCACGGTGATCTGGTCGGCGTCCTTGATGACGTGGTGGTTGGTGACGATGAGCCCGTCGGACCGCAGGATGACACCCGAGCCCAGCGACTGGGCGATGCGATCGCGCGGGATGGCAAGGCGCAGCAGGTCGTTGCCGAAGAAGCGGCGGAAGAACGGGTCGTTGAGGAAGGGCGATTGGGCATGGACAGTGTGGCGGGAATAGACGTTGACCACCGCCGGCGCCGCCTTCTTGACGATGGGCGCGAAAGACAGCCGCGCCGCCTCTCGAGTGGACGGCGGGGCGCTCGATTGGGCCGCGGCAAGGCCGGGCAGGGCCAGCGCGAAGCCCAGGGCCAGCAGCGCCACGCTTAGGTTCTTTGCGTGTGTCATCGGGGCCGGATCATAGCGCGAATCACGCGGCGGGGAAGATTTCGCCAAAGCTCTGCTGCAGCACCCGGTCGACCCGCGCCATCGGCACCTCGATGCCAAGATCGGCGAGCGAGGTGATGCCGTGCTGGCTGACGCCGCAGGGCACGATGCCGCGGTAATTGCCGAGGTCGGGCGCCACGTTGAGGGAAACTCCGTGATAGCTGACTCCCTGGCGCACGCGTACGCCAAGCGCCGCGATCTTGCTCTCGCGGCTCTGGCCCATATCCACCCAGATGCCGACGCGGCCCTTGCGGCGCTCGCCCGTGACCGAGAGGGCGGCCAGGCTGCGGATGATCCATTCCTCCAGCCTCGTCACATAGGCGCGCAGATCGCCGCCGCGCGCCTTCAGGTCGAGCATGACATAGGCGATGCGCTGGCCCGGCCCGTGATAGGTCCATTGGCCGCCGCGCCCGGTGCGGTGGATCGGCAACAAAGTGGGGTCGGTCAGATCGGCATCCTTGGCGCTGGTGCCGGCGGTATAGAGCGGCGGGTGCTCCAGCAGCCAGACCAGCTCGCGGGCACCGGCATGGCGGATGGCCTCGACGCGCGTCTCCATCGCCGCCACCGCCTCAGCATAGGGCAGCGGTATCGTGCTGATCCGCCATTCGGGGCCGGTCGCGCTTGCTATGGGCATGGGGATTTGCTATCAGCCGCGCCACCGGGCGGCAATCACGATGATGTCCCCGATTTGCGGTCGTGGCGGAATTGGTAGACGCGCTAGCTTGAGGTGCTAGTGCCCGAAAGGGCTTGGAAGTTCGAGTCTTCTCGACCGCACCATGTCTTGACGTGATTTGCCACCGGGATCGGAGGCCGAGATGAGCTTCGACTTCGTCGTGTCCGATATCATCCCGGCCTCGCCCCAGGCGATCTACCAGGCCTGGCTCGACAGCAAGGGTCACGCGGAGATGACCGGCGGCAAGCCCGCGCGCGTCGCGGCGGGCCTCGGCGGCGGCTTCATCGTGTGGGACGGCTATATCACCGGCAAGAATTTGGCGCTCGAGCCGGGCAGGCGCATCCGCCAATCCTGGCGCACGACCAAATTCACCGCCGCCGATCCCGATTCGGAAATCGAGGTGGTGCTGGAGCCGGTGGGAGCGCAGACCCGGGTCACGGTGCATCACCGCAACGTGCCGGACGGCCATACCAGCTATCGCGACGGCGGCTGGCAGAAGAGTTATTTCGAGCCGATGAAGCTCTATTTCGCCAAAGCCGAAAAATAAAAGGATCGGCCGCCGCGCGATGCAGCGACCGATCGGATCGAGCGGCGTTGGTATTAGATGCCGCCGTGATGGCCGTGGTGGTGATGGCCACTCATCAGGTGGTCGGCGGTCTGCTTCTGCTGATCGGACAGGCCGTCATAGAGCGGACGGAAGGCGGCGAGCAACCGATCGCTCTGCTTGGCGCGCAGCGCCGAGAAGCGGCCATGCGTCTCGAGCCGTTGCACCGCATTCTGCGGCGGCTTGGTTCCGTCTTGGCCGCGGAGCTGGGCGAAGGTCGTGTCGGTTTCCTTGGCATTGTCGCGCATCACCTGGGCGACCTTGTCCCATTGCGCCTGTTGCGCCGGCGTGATCTGCAGCTCGGCCTTCATATAGGCGAGCTTGCCCTCGATATGCCGGCTTGCGCTGAATTGCCGGTGCTGGTGCATGCCGGGCTGTGCCAGAGCGCCGGGAGCGGTCGCGGGCGCGGCGGCGGGCGCGTTGGCTTGCGCCAAGGCGCCGGATGGGGCGAGGCTGGCGCCGCTCAAGCCAACGAGCAGTGCCAAGGCTGGAAGAAAGAGGGTTCGGGTTTTCACGGGTGTGGTCTCCTAGCGTCGGATGGATCGCCCACGAGCGGGCTTTCTCGATCAATCTTAGGGACGCCGTGCCGCGCCATCCCCGCTTTTGCCGTCCTTGCAGCGATGTAACGCTCCGTTAGACTGGCTGTTAGGGAGAGGGCGCAAAATGCCGGGAAATCGCTACCCATCGCTCGATTTCGACCTCGGGCCCGACATCGACATGCTGCGCGACAGCGTGCGCGGCTTTGCCGATGCCGAAATCGCCCCGCTTGCCGCCACGATCGACCGCAGCGACGAATTCCCACGCGCGCTCTGGCCGCGCATGGGTGCGCTCGGGCTGCTCGGCATCACCGTCGAGGAGGAGTTCGGCGGCGCCGGCATGGGCTACCTCGCCCATGTGGTGGCGATGGAGGAGGTCAGTCGCGGCTCAGCATCGGTGGGCCTGTCCTACGGCGCCCATTCCAACCTTTGCGTCAATCAAATCCGCCGCAACGGCAATCCCGCGCAAAAGCGCAAATACTTGCCGAAGCTGATTTCGGGCGAGCATGTCGGCGCTCTCGCGATGAGCGAGGCGGGCGCCGGCTCCGACGTCGTCGGCATGACGACGCGGGCGGAAAAACGCGACGGCCGCTATGTGCTCAACGGCAGCAAATTCTGGATCACCAACGGGACCCACGCCGATACGCTGGTGGTCTATGCCAAGACCGATCCGGCCGCAGATGCGAAGGGCATCTCCGCTTTCCTGATCGAGAAAGGCATGAAGGGATTCAAGGCGGCGCAAAAGCTCGACAAGCTCGGCATGCGCGGATCGCCCACCGCCGAGTTGGTGTTCGAGGATTGCGAGGTGCCGGAGGAGAATCTGCTCGGCGCGCGCAATGCCGGCGTCAAGGTGCTGATGAGCGGGCTCGATTACGAGCGCGCCGTGCTGGCCGGCGGGCCTCTGGGCATCATGCAGGCCTGCCTCGACGCGGTGATCCCCTATGTCCACGAGCGCAAGCAGTTCGGCCACGCGATCGGCGAGTTCCAGCTCATGCAGGGCAAGCTCGCCGATATGTACACGACGATGAGCGCGGCCAAGGCCTATGTCTATGCGGTGGCGAAGGCCTGCGACAGCGGCCGCACGACGCGCAAGGACGCCGCCGGTGCCATCCTCTATGCCGCCGAGAAGGCGACCTGGATGGCGCTCGAGGCGATCCAGGCCCTGGGCGGTAACGGCTACATCAACGATTTCCCGACCGGCCGGCTGCTGCGCGACGCCAAGCTCTATGAGATCGGCGCCGGCACCTCGGAGATCCGCCGCATGCTGATCGGCCGCGAGATCTTCGAGGAGACCGCCTGATGGCGGGGCTCAAAACCGCGCTCGATCCGCGCGGCGCCGCGTTCCGCGCCAATGCCAAGGCGATGGCGGCGCTGGCGCGCGATCTCGATAAGCGCGCCGCCAAGATCGCCGAGGGCGGCGGCGAGGCGGCGCGGCAGAAGCACCAGCAGCGCGGCAAGCTCTTGCCGCGCGAGCGCATCCGGCTGCTGATCGATCCGGGGTCGCCCTTCCTCGAATTCTCCACTTTGGCCGGCTATCGCCTCTACAAGGACGAGGTGCCGGCAGGCGGCATCGTCACCGGCATCGGCTCGGTGATGGGGCGCGAATGCGTCATCGTTGCCAATGACGCGACGGTGAAGGGCGGCACCTATTACCCGATCACGGTGAAAAAGCATCTGCGCGCCCAGGACATCGCGCGCGAGAACAATCTGCCGTGTCTCTACCTGGTCGATAGCGGCGGCGCTTTCCTGCCGGCGCAGGATGAGGTCTTTCCCGACCGCGATCATTTCGGCCGCATCTTCTACAACCAGGCGACGCTGTCGAGCCTGGGCGTGCCGCAGATCGCGGCGGTGCTGGGCTCCTGCACCGCGGGCGGCGCCTATGTTCCGGCAATGTCCGACGAGAGCATCATCGTCAAGGGTCACGGCACCATCTTCCTCGGCGGCCCGCCCTTGGTCAAAGCCGCCACCGGCGAGACCGTCACCGCCGAGGAGCTGGGCGGCGCCGATGTCCACGCCCGCATCTCGGGCGTCGCCGACCATATGGCGGCGGACGATGCCGAGGCGCTCGGGCTGATGCGGCGCATCGTCGGCAATCTCAACCGCCCGAAACGCACCGTGCTCGAAACCATCGAGCCGCGCGAACCGCTTTACCCGGCCGACGAGCTTTACGGCATCATCCCCAATGATCCGCGCAAGCCCTACGATGTGCGCGAGGTGATTGCGCGCCTCGTCGATGCGAGCGAGCTCGACGAGTTCAAGCCGCGTTACGGCGAGACGCTGGTGACCGGCTTTGCGCGCCTCTGGGGCTATCCCATCGGCATCGTCGCCAATAACGGGATTTTGTTCTCGGAGAGCGCGCTGAAGGGCGCGCATTTCATTGAGCTGTGCGCGCAGCGCGGCATTCCGCTGGTCTTTCTGCAGAACATCACCGGCTTCATGGTTGGCAAGAAATACGAAGCGCAGGGCATCGCCAAGGACGGTGCCAAGATGGTGACGGCCGTCGCCTGCGCCAATGTGCCGAAATTCACCGTGATCATCGGCGGCAGTTTCGGCGCCGGCAATTACGCCATGTGCGGCCGTGCCTATGCACCGCGCTTTTTGTGGACATGGCCCAATGCGCGGATCTCCGTCATGGGCGGGGAACAAGCCGCCAATGTGCTGGCGACGGTGCGGCGCGATGCCGGCGGCGGCAAGGCCGCCAAGAAAGAGGAAGAGGCGTTTAAGACGGCGATCCGCAAGCGATACGAGACTCAGGGTCATCCTTATTACGCCAGTGCGCGGCTGTGGGACGATGGGGTGATCGATCCCAAGGACACCCGCCGCATTCTCGCCATGTCGATCTCGGCCAGCCTCAACGCGCCGATCGCGCCGACGCGCTTCGGCGTCTTTCGGATGTGACATGAGCGACAAGACGGTCTTGGCGGCGGTGGACGTGCGCGGCATCGCCACGGTAACGCTCAACCGGCCCGATCTCCGCAATGCCTTCGACGATGCGGTGATCGCCGAATTGACCGCGCTGTTCGGGCGGCTCGGCGCCGATCCCACGGTGCGGGTGATAGTGCTGACCGGCGCCGGCAGCGCCTTCTCCGCCGGCGGCGATCTCAATTGGATGCGCCGCATGGCGAGCTATAGCGAATCACAGAATATCGCCGATGCCGCGGCGATGGCGGAGATGCTGCGCACCATCAACGAGACGCCTAAGCCGGTGGTGGCGCGGGTCAATGGCGTCGCCTTTGCCGGCGGCGTCGGCTTGATCTGCTGCTGCGACATCGCGATCGCCGCCGAGGATGCTCTGTTTGCGGTATCGGAGGTGCGGCTCGGGCTGGTGCCGGCGACCATCGCGCCCTATCTGGTGGCGGCGACCGGGCCGCGTGCGGCTCGGCGCTACAATTTGACCGGCGAGAGCTTTTCGGCTGCCGAGGCGTTGCGCATTGGCCTCATCCATCAGATCGTGCCGAGGAGCGGTTTGGATGAGGCCGTGACGGCGATTATCGCCGCCCTGCTGCTGGGCGCGCCGGGAGCGCAGGCCCTCAGCAAGGCGATGATATCCGAGGTCGCCGGGCGGCCGGTGACCCCGGCGCTGATGGCGCATACGGCGCGGGCGATCGCCGCAGCGCGCGCCTTGCCCGAGGGCCGCGAGGGGCTGGCGGCCTTTCTCGAAAAGCGCGAGCCGGGCTTCCGGCGCGACTGAGCCGGATGCTGAAAAAAATCCTCATCGCCAATCGCGGCGAGATCGCCTGCCGCATCATCCGCACGGCGCGGCGCATGGGCATCGGCACGGTGGCGGTTTATTCCGCGGCCGATGCGGATGCCCTGCATGTCACTCTCGCCGACAAGGCCCTTGTCATTGGGGGATCGCCGGCGCGCGAAAGTTATCTCGATATGTCGCGTATCATCGCCGCCGCCCGGCAGAGCGGCGCCGATGCGATCCATCCCGGCTACGGCTTTTTATCCGAGAACGCGGCCTTCGGCGCCGCTTGCGACAAGGCGCGCATCGTCTTCATCGGGCCGCCGGCAAAGGCGATCCGGGCGATGGGCGACAAGGCGGGCGCCAAAACCCTCATGCAAAAGGCGGGTGTGCCGATCGTGCCGGGCTATCACGGCAAGCGGCAGGATGCCAAGGCGCTGGCCGATGCTGCGGGTAGGTTGGGATTTCCGCTGCTGATCAAGGCGGCTTCCGGCGGCGGCGGACGCGGCATGCGGGTGGTCGAGCGGGCGAAGGAGCTGCCAGGAGCCATCGACGCGGCGCGGCGCGAAGCCGAAGCGGGTTTCGGCGACGGGCGGCTTATTCTCGAGCGCTATCTGCGCCGCCCGCGACATATTGAGGTGCAGGTGTTCGCGGATTCGAAGGGCAATGCGGTGCATCTCTTCGAGCGCGATTGCTCGGTGCAGCGTCGGCATCAAAAGGTGATCGAAGAAGCTCCGGCGCCCGGTCTTTCCACCGAGTTGCGCGGCAAGCTTTATGAGGCAGCACTCGCGGCGGTGCGCGTGGTGGATTATCGCGGCGCCGGCACGGTGGAGTTCGTGCTCGAAGACGGCGCCTTCTATTTCATCGAGATGAATACGCGCCTCCAAGTCGAGCATGTGGTGACCGAGATGGTGACCGGTCTCGATCTGGTCGAATGGCAAATCCGAATCGCCGCCGGCGAGAAGCTGCCCCTCAAGCAGAAAGACATCGCCTTGCGCGGCCATGCCATCGAGGCGCGGCTTTACGCCGAGGATCCGGCACGGGATTTTCTGCCCTCGCCCGGCGTGCTGACGCGACTACGCTTTCCCGAGGCGGCGGAGGATCTCCGGATCGAGACCGGCGTGCGGCAGGGTGACCGGGTCAGCGAATTCTACGATCCGATGATTGCGAAGCTGGTTGCTTGGAGCAAGGACCGGCGTGGATCACTGGCGCGGCTGCGCACCGCGCTTGGCGAAACCCGCATCCTCGGGCTGCGCAGCAACCGCGATTTCCTGCTACGAATCCTCGGCAGCCGGGAATTCGGCGCCTGCGCGGTCGATACCGGGCTGATCGCCCGCAACCAGGCCGAAATCCTCGCGGCACGGCCGGCACCGCAAGCGGCGCTAGCGGCCGTGGCGCTGTCGCGGCTGCTGGCGCCCGGGGGTCCGCGCGCTCTAGCGCCGCCGGCGGACCGTTTCTCGCCCTGGCGGCTGCGCGATGGCTGGCAGCTCGCCGGTGAGAGCGTTGAGACGCTGCGCTTCGACGACAACGGCACGAATCGGGAGATCAAGATCATCTTCCGCGCCGGCACGACGGCGGTGGATTTCGGCCATGGTGAAATTCCGGCCCAGGGCTGGGCGATGCCCGAAGGCGGTCTTGCTTTAACCCTCGGCAATCAGCATCTCTATGCAGCGCTGCTCTGGCGCGGCGGCGAGGTCGATGTGGCGCTCGACGAGGGCGATTGGACGCTCGGCTTTGCCGATCCGCTGGCGCCGCGAGATGCCTGGCAGCGCGCGGCGGGGCTGCTAGTGGCGCCGATGCCGGGCAAGGTCGCTGCGGTTTTGGTGAAAAAGGGTGCCCGGGTCAAGCGCGGGCAGATCCTGATGGTGATTGAGGCGATGAAGATGGAGCATGCGATCGTGGCACCCGCCGATGGGATGGTGGCGGCGTCGCATTACGATGCGGGTGACACGGTCGAGGCCGGCGCCGAGCTGCTGGTTTTGGCGGGGGCGTCCTGATGCGCCTGCCGAAAAGTGTGCGGCTCAACGAGGTCGGCCCGCGCGACGGGCTGCAGAACGAGCCGAAAACCGTGCCGGCCGCGGTCAAGATCGCGCTGATCGAGGCGCTGGTCGATGCCGGCATGCGCGCGATCGAGATCGGCAGCTTCGTCTCGCCCAAATGGGTCCCGCAAATGGCCGACACGACCGAAGTGGTGCAGGGCCTGCATCGCCGCGACGGCGTGATCTATCAGGTGCTGGTGCCCAACATGAAAGGTTTCGAGGCGGCCAAGGCGGCGAAGGTGAACGAGATCGCGATCTTTGCTGCTGCCTCGGAAAGCTTCTCCCGCCGCAACATCAATTGCTCGATCGAAGAGAGCATCGCGCGCTTTGCGCCGGTCGCCGAATCGTCGAAGCAGGCCGGGATCAGCCTGCGTGGCTATATCTCTTGCGTGATCGATTGCCCCTATGAGGGTGCGATCGAGCCCGAAGCGGTTGCCGATGTGGCAGCGCGATTGCTCGCTCTCGGCTGCCGCGAGATCTCGCTGGGCGAGACCATCGGCACGGCGACGCCTTCCCGCATCCTCGCCATGCTCGAAGCGGTGCGAAAAAAAATTCCTGTCGAGCGCCTAGCCCTCCACTGTCACGACACCTACGGCCAGGCGCTGGCGAATATCCTGGCGGCGCTCGAAAGCGGCATCGCCGTGTTCGACAGCTCGGTCGCAGGATTGGGCGGCTGCCCCTATGCGCCGGGGGCGGCCGGCAACGTCGCGAGCGAGGATGTGGTCTATCTGCTCGACGGGCTCGGCATCGACAGCGGCATCGATCTCGGCAGGCTCGCCAGGGCGGGGCGCGCGATCGGCGAGGCGCTCGGGCGCCCGCCCGCGTCCAAAGCAGCCCAGGCGCTCGCCACCAAGGGCAGTGCCTAGATGGCGCTCAACCTCATCAAGCTCGCGGTCGGCATCGACGATCTCGCGCATCTGCGCAAAATGCAAAAGTTGCGGCGCAAGGAGCGCGGCATGGCGTGCTTCTATACGCGTAACACGCCGAAGCGCGCCGAGGAGCTGCTCGATGGCGGCTGTATCTATTGGGTGATCAAGCGCCAGGTGATGGCGCGCCAGCGCCTCAAGCGGATCACCGCCGGGATCAACGACGCGGGCGAGCGGCGCTGCGTCATCGAATATGCGATGGAGATCGTCCCGGTGCTGGCGCGGCCGTGCCGGCCGTTTCAGGGCTGGCGCTATTTGCCGGCGGCGGACGCACCGATCGACCGGCCGGAGGGCGTCGATTCCGGCGAGCATCTGCCGCCGCAATTGGCTCGGGAACTGCGCGAGTTGGGTCTGCTCTAGGCCGAGCTCCCGAGTGCCTGACGCGGGAAATACGCCGCTAGCGTTCGTGGATCGTTCTAAACTGGGTTTTCCGCCGGTTTCGCGACTCGCCGGGCCGCCACACCCTGTGGATATCAGGGATTTGGCCGAAAAAGCCCGCAGAAACACTGGACAAGCCAGGTCGGGGAGCCTATATCCACTGCCCGGCCGCGCCCTTTGGGGCACGGTCTCCGCGAACCAGTTTGTGCCGCCTTGCTGCGGTTTGGCAGCGGGTGGTTCGTCGGCTTCAAAGACGCAAAATCGCGTCGATGAGGCCGGTCGTTTGCGGTCTATCGGTCTTTGACATTGTTGAGAAGAGGAAGGGATGCGCAGGCGGCGGCACCAAATCGGTGTCGTTCGAATGCGCATCAATAGGAATGTCAATTCCGACCGATGACAATCGTACGATGCCAGGACTTTGCCGGAGTATCCGCAAGGAGAGACCGGCGAGGCTAATTTGAGAGTTTGATCCTGGCTCAGAACGAACGCTGGCGGCATGCCTAACACATGCAAGTCGAACGCACCGCAAGGTGAGTGGCGCACGGGTGAGTAACGCGTGGGAACCTGCCCTGGAGTGGGGGATAACCGAGGGAAACCTCGGCTAATACCGCATACGTCCTTAGGGAGAAAGATTTATCGCTCTAGGAGGGGCCCGCGTCGGATTAGCTAGTTGGTGAGGTAACGGCTCACCAAGGCAACGATCCGTAGCTGGTCTGAGAGGATGATCAGCCACACTGGGACTGAGACACGGCCCAGACTCCTACGGGAGGCAGCAGTGGGGAATATTGGACAATGGGGGCAACCCTGATCCAGCAATGCCGCGTGAGTGATGAAGGCCTTCGGGTTGTAAAGCTCTTTCGGCGGGGACGATGATGACGGTACCCGCAGAAGAAGCCCCGGCTAACTTCGTGCCAGCAGCCGCGGTAATACGAAGGGGGC
>Ga0182015_10001181_pt1 | contig 35402 bp, 31 predicted proteins | sample 712P3MmetaG_FD_120478 | JGI IMG/M metagenome (GOLD analysis project Ga0182015, IMG submission 120478) | Permafrost microbial communities from Stordalen Mire, Sweden - 712P3M metaG | ecosystem: Environmental > Terrestrial > Soil > Wetlands > Permafrost | place: Sweden: Stordalen | collected...
CACCCCTGACCTCATGCCCGCCGACGTCACCGGTTCCGGGGTCTTCGACCAGCGCCGCGGAGAGCTGACGTTCCACCCCGGCCCGGTGTTCGCAAACCTCGTGCTCGGGGACGAGATCAACCGCGCGCCCCCGAAGACGCAGGCGGCACTGCTCGAGGCGATGCAGGAGCGCCAGGTCACCGTCGATGGCACCACGCACCTCCTCCCCTCTCCGTTCGCGGTGGTGGCGACCCAGAACCCGATCGAGTACGAAGGCACCTACCCGCTGCCCGAGGCGCAGCTCGACCGGTTCCTCGTCCGCGTTCCCGTCGGTTACCCCGAGCGCGAGGCGGAGTGGGACATGATCCGGCGCCGGGCCGCACGCGGGCGTGAAGACGTGGACCTCGCGCAGGTCTCCGACGCGCCGACCGTCCTCGCCATGCGCGAAGCCGTCGAGCGCGTGGAGATCAGCGAGCCCGTGGGGCGCTATCTCGTCGACGTCGTCCGCGCCACACGGTCGGTCGCCGGCGTAGAAGTCGGGGCCAGCCCTCGCGGCGCCTTGGCGCTGCTTTTGTGCACGCGCGCCCGGGCGGCGCTGGCGGGACGGGAGTTCATCCTTCCAGACGACGTCAAGGCGCTCGCCGTCGCCTGCCTCGCCCACCGGCTCACACTCCGGCCGGACCTGTGGATCCGCGGGGGCCGGCCGGAGGAGCTCGTCGTCCAATGCCTCGATTCGGTGCCGGTGCCGGTGGCCCCCGATCCATGAGCGAACCGGCCGCGACGCCGAAGGTCGTCACCTACGCGGCACTGACCGGCATCGGATTGCTGGCGGCGGTGGTCTTCGGCGACGGCGCCATCGTCGCGCTCGCGGCCCCGTTCGGCTTCGCCCTCGTCCTCGGCCTACTCGCACCGGTCGATCCCCTGCCGGAGATCCACCTCGCCCTCGACGCGCTGCGGCTCGTCGAAGGCGGCAGGGCGACGATCGCTCTCGAGCTCTCGGCAACGAGCCGCGTGTCCCGCTGCGATATCGCGCTCGCGCTGCCGGCCGCGCTCGCGGCTGAGGTGCCGACGGCGTGGTCGCTCCGCCTCGACCCCGGTTCGCCCGTGGTGATCGAGGTGCCGATCACCGCCGCCAGCTACGGGCGGTTCGTGGTCGGCCCGGCCCGGGCGCACGTCTCCGGGCTGTTCGGGATGCTCAGCCGCGCGGGCGAAGGCGGCACCCTCGAGCTCGAGGTGCGGCCGAAGGCCGAGGCGCTGCGAACCCTGGTGCGGGCGCGCGACGTGCGGGCGACTGCGGGGGACCGGTTGGCACGCCGGCCCGGCGACGGCATCGAGTTTGCTGAGGTGAGGCCTTACGCGGCGGGGACGCCCGGGCGGCTCAACTGGAGGATGACGGCACGCCGGGGCGAGCCGTATGTCAACCTCCGCCACCCCGAGCGCAGCACGGACCTGATCCTGCTCGTCGACACCTTCTCCGCCTCGGCGCTGCCCCGGCAGGTCCGGGCCGCGTCCGGGCTCGCTGCGGCTTACCTCTCGCGTCACGACCGGGTCGGGCTCGTTGCCTTCGGTGGGGTGTTGCACTGGGTCGAGCCGGCGATGGGACGCGCCCAGCTCGAGCGAGTCGTCGCCGCGCTCACGACCACCGAATGGCACCACTCCTACGCCTGGAAGAGCGCCGAGACGATCCCCTCGCGTGCGCTGCCGCGGACCGGCCTCGTCATCGCGATCAGCCCGCTCGAGGACCCACGACTGCTGAACGCCCTCGCGACCATCCGTGCGAGGGGCGTCGACCTTGCCGTCATCGAGCCGACCGGCCCGCGTCGCGCGGCCTCCTCGGCCGCCACGCGCTCGGTCGCCGGCCGGATCATCGACCTCGAACGGGCGGAGATGCGGCTCGGCTTCGGGCGCCGGGGCGTGCCGATCGTCGCGTGGCAGGACGGCGACTCGCTCGAGGCGCCGCTGGCGGCACTCGCGGTCTGGCGCCGTCAGGCGAGAGGGCGGGGGGCCAGATGAGCTCGTCCGAGCGTCGCTTCCGGGCGCTCGCAGCCGGGCTCTCGCTCGCCGGAGCGTCCGCCGTCGCGGCCTTTGGCCTGACCCAGGCGAGCGCGCAGCTCGCCGCGCCCGTCGCGTTGGCCGGGGTCGGCGGCGCCGTCACGCTGGCCGCCGCGCTCGCCGGCAAGCGGAAACGCCCGCTCGCGATGGGCCTCGTGCTCGTGGGCACCGCCGTCGTCGTCGGCACCCTGCACGAGACCGCCAGCACCCGCGCGGGCGTGCTCGCGATCGCGGGCGCCGTCCTCTTCTGCTCCGCCGAGCTGGCGGACCTGTCGCTCGCCTATGGACGGCAGGTCGAGTACCGGCGGGGGGTCCGCCGCTTCAACCCAGCCGGGATCCTCGGGGTCGCTGTCGCGTCCGGCGCAGCGTCATACGGAGCAGCCTCCACCCGAGGTCTCGTCGCCGGCGGCGGGCCGGCGGCGCTCGCCGGCGGCACGGTCGCGGCCGTGCTCGTGGTCATCCTGGCGAGGACCTTGCTCCGCGGCCGGGTGACCTGAGCCTCGATGCACCATCCGACCCCGGTGAAGTGACCACCGTGTCCTGAGTTCCTAAATCCGCCGGTATCTCCACCGTCTGATGGCCTGTGTCCGGGATGAAATCGAAAGGCGCTCGGCCAGCGATTCGGCGATCATGGCACTGCAGTGCGCGGTGTGCCTTTAGCCGGATTGCCAGGATCGACGTCACCGACCTCCGTTTTGAGATCGGTAAAGCGTGCTCGTTGCTCCATCGAAACCAGAATCGCGGGCGATTCCGAGTCCTGGGAGGAGCGCTGCCAGACGGCAGTACACAGACCGCCTACCGGCTCGATCGCGACGCCCGGAAGCGCGCGGGAGTATGTCAAGACGAACTCGACCGGTTGGAGGAAGCGATCGCTAAGGAGGTGGTCCACCCATCGACGGTCGCTATTTAGTTGCAGCTTCTCGAACGCTTGCTTCACGTCACGAGCGAATCCCGCAAGGTCCCAGAAGTGCAGCCTCCAGCGCGAGGTGGGCGGCTGAGCGGCGTCGATTAGGACCGCCATACCCCCTGGTGCCACGAGGTTGGCGAGGTGGCCCAGCGTCACGGCCGGGTCCGGAAGGTGATGAAGCACCATTATGCTCACGACGAGGTCGTACGAGCCGGTGACCTCCCTGAGGTCGCTCTGCTCATAGGTGATCCGTGGATGGGGGCGCTTCGCCTGGGCGAGCTCGACCATCTCTTGACTCAGATCGACGGCTCGAACGCTGTCATAGTGCTCGGCTAGCAGCAGGGCCACGCGCCCCGTTCCACAGCCGAGGTCGAGGGCCGACGCGCCGTGTCGACCAGCGAGTACCCCTCGGAGCCAGTCTGTGATCCAGCCGCCGTTGATCTCGTCACGCCGATCGTATCTCCGGGCAAAGTCGTCGAACGTCTGCGCGTTGGCGTCGCCCGTCGGCAGCGAATGCCTCACGACACTCCGCCGACGTCCCACGAACCCAACGCGTGCGGGCTGGGGCGAGGTGTTTTTAATGGCGTCAATTTCTCGTTCCTCGTAAGAGTCATGGGTTGGCACCTTCCTGCATTCCAGATCGACAACGGATAACCCGCCAAGAGTAGTTCGGAATATCTGCGGCGATCGCAAAGGGGGTCCCAGATGCTCGCGTCCCCGATTCTCTGTGGCCAGAGCAACGACCGGTGGATGGTCTAGCACCTGTCCAACGTATGAACTTCCTACTCACAGGCTGTATCGCCTCGGCGTCGGACTCTCAGATTGGTTCACGCATAGCGGAACCAGGTGGCATTCGTTACGATTTGACGCCGTCGGTCTAGGAGCCGTTTCACGCCCCTCCATCTCTCACGCCGTTCGAGGTAAGGGCTCTGACGATGAGCCGCAAGGCATGGAGAACGCTGCCGCTTATCTCAGTCGTTCGGGGTTGTCGCTGGCGGCCACCAGCACAGCTTCAGCCGAGTCCGGCAGCCTGGCTGCCAGGCCCTAAGCTAAGAGCTCACAGGCGGTCCCTCAGCAGCGACAGCACGAGGGCGTTGTCCTCCGGGCGGCCGACGGTGATCCGCATGTGCCCGGGGCTCGAGATCGACTCACCGCTGCGGATGCTCACTCCCCGCTCTTTCAGCCACGCCGCGGTGCCGGGGTCCGGCTCGTCGCAGCAGACGAAGTTCGTCTCGGTCGGGAGCGGGTGCAGGCCGAGCTCATCCAGTGCCTCCCACATCTCCCGGCGCTCGTGGCGCTGCTCCGCCAGGCGCTCGAGGAACACCGGCTCGGCGCGCAATGCCGCCTCCCCGGCGGTGAGCGCCATGCCGCTCACCCCGGAGGGCCCGATGTGGCCCCGCATCTCGGCGGCAAGCTCGGGAGACGAGGCGGCGGCATAGCCGAGCCGCAGCCCCGCGAGGCCGAAGAACTTCGAGAAGCTCCGGGTGAGGACCATGGGCCGGCTGTTCGCGAACAACTCGAGCGCTCCCCGCCCGCCGCGGGCGAACTCGTCGGTGTACTCGAAGTACGCCTCGTCCACGATGAGGAGAATGTGCTCGGGAAGGCGGTCCGACAGGGTGCGCAGCGCCCCTTCTGGCAGTGCGGCACCGGTGGGATTGTTCGGGTTGCAGACCACGAGGCACGTCGTGCGCTCGGTGACCGCGGCCAAGAGCCCCTCGACGTCACAAGCACCGTCGTCGAGGAGGGGAACCGGCACGGGCCGCGCGGAGGTGGTCGCAGGTGCGGCGGCGAAGGTGGGATAGGAGGGATGGGGGAACGCGGACTCGGTGCCCGGGCCCCCGAGGGCGGCGATGGACTTGTAGAGCAGCTCGTTCGAGCCGGCGCCGAGGAGCACCCGATCGGGGGGAATCCCCATGCGGTCGGCGAGCGCCGCGGTCAGCGGGCCCTCGTTGCCGAACGGGTAGCGGTTCACGAGGAGCGCTCCCTCCGTGATCGCCTCGAGCACCTCCGGCGGAGGCGGGTAGGGGTGCTCGTTCGCGTGCAGCCGGACGGCGTCGCTGGGCCGGAAATTGCGTCGCTGCGGCGCCGCGTCGGCCTCGTCGTCCCGCCACTGCAGCTTTGTCATGACGACCTCCTCTGTGGACTGACCGCCGGATCCGGAAGGCCGAGGCCCGCCTGGGCGAGCAGGAGGCGCTCGTCAACCTTGCTCCCCAAGGTCATCGGCATCTGCTCGACGATCTCGACGCGGTCGGGCAGCATCGTCGCCGGCAGGCGCTCGGCAAGTGCGCGCCGCAGGTTCTGGCCACTCGAGGGCGCCGATGTCGTGACGAAGGCGACGATGCCGAGCTGGCCCTGCTCGTCGTAGGGAAGGCAGACCGCCGCCGAGACCGCCTCGAGGGCGACGAGTGCCGAAACCACCTCCATGAGGGAGATGCGAATCCCGGAGCGCTTCACCATCTGGTCGGCACGCCCGGCCGAGAAGTAGACGCCCTCCTCGTCCCGATAAACGAGATCGCCCGTCCGATACAGCGTCTCGCCGGCCACCACGTCGCTGCGCAGCGCCGCCGCGGTGAGCTCGGGGTCACGCCAATATCCCGTCATGAGCTGGTCACCGCCGATATAGAGCTCGCCCACCTCTCCGGGCCCTTCGACGAGCCGACCGTCATCGCCGACGACGAAGAACCTCACACCCGGGTTGGGAGGGCCGATCGGGACACTGGTGGCGTCACCGAGGCTGTCCCGGTCGAGCCGGTACGTGGTCACCGCGATCGTCGTCTCGGTCTGACCGTAACGGTTGAAGACCTTGAGCTCCGGCGCTGCCGCCCAGAGCGCTCGCAGGTCGGCCATCGTGAGGACCTCGCCCCCGAGCGACATCGTGACGAGCGAGCTCGAAGCGAGCAGGCCGATCTCGGGACTCCCGAGCAGGAGTCGCAAGTAGGTCGGGGAAAAGCTCGTGTGCGTGATCCGCTCGCGGACAAGGATCCGGAAGAACATCCGCGGCAGTGCGAGTGACTCCCTCGGCGGGATGACGAGCGACCCGCCGACGACCGGCAGCGGGAAGAGCGTTCCATACGACCCGACGAAGTGGAAGGGCGAGACGCACAGCCCCCGGGAACCGGCATGCAATCCCAGGCGTCCCGACACCGCGTTCACCGCGGCCGCGAGCGCCCTCTGCCCGGTGAGGACGCCCTTCGGAGTGCCGCTCGTGCCCGAGGTGTAGAGGCAGTACGCGGGGCGGTCCGCAGCCCGCAGCGGTGGGGGGGGATCCGCTCCGGCGAGTCTCGCCGTCACCATGCTGAGCTCCCGATACGTTCCGGGCAGCGGGGTCCGCCTGGCGATGTCGTCCCCGGCCGGCGTGCCGGGAACGATGACGACGGTCGGTTCAGAGCTCTTGAGGATCACCTCCAGCCGAGAGGCCGGCTCCCCGGCGGCGAGGGGCACGAAGATCGCTCCGAGCCAGGCGCAGGCGAGCGCGGCCACGAGGAAGTCCACCGAGTTCGCCAGGCGGAGGGCCACCCGGTCCCCCTCCCCGACTCCGGTGCCCGCCAGGCTGGCGGCGACGGCGCGCACCTCCGCGTCGAGCTCGGCGAACGTGAGGCTTCGGCTCGGATCCTCTGCGGCCGGATGGTCCGGCGTCGTCTCGACGTGCCGACGAGTCAGGCCGAGAACCTCGGGCTCGTTCGCTCGCACGATCGGCTACCCGCTCGAGCCGGCGATCCGCTCCCGGACGAAACGAGGCAGCGCGCTCGTCGGCACCGTCGGAAACTTCACCACCTCGTCCTCGGAGAACTCGATTCCGAATCGCTCCTCGAGCTCCATGAGCGCCTGCATGATCCGGAAGGAGGTAAGGCCGAGATCAAGTAGCGACCACTCGGTGCCGAGCTCGCCTCGTTCGAGGCCGGTTGCCTCCGCCAGCACACCGAGCACCTCCTCTTCGTCGACCACCGCACCGCCCTTCGACTGTGACCGCCCGGCGCTCCCCCACGTCAGCTTCACGCAGCGTTCGCTGGCGAAAGTACCAGACGGGGTGGCGTGCCTCGCGCCTCATCGGTTCCAGCTCCAGTCCTTCACCACCGGCACCGGCCCGGGCTGATCACGGGCAACAGCGCCGACGAAGGGGAGCGTGAGCTCGACGTCGGCCACCTCGATCGAGGGGTCCGGCAGCCGCCAATCCTGCGGCGCTCCACTGACCTCGACGCCGCGCAACGGCATTGCGAGACCCCGTCCGACGCATTTCGCCACCGCCTCCTTGCGGACCCATGACCGCGCGGCCGCCTCCGGCAGGCGCCGGGGGCCGAGCCGGCTCAGCTCCTGGCGCTCCCGGGCGCTGAAGCAAGGCCGCGGCCAAGTGAGCGGCCCGGTTGGCGGCACCCGCTCGAGGTCGACGCCGACCGCGCCCCGCCGGACGACCGCGATCAGCGTCACGCCGCTCGCGGTGGCGATGCTGAAGCCGAGATCAAGGTTCGCGCCGGGTGCCGCGGACGCGAGAGCGGGCTTGCCGTGCCCGTCGCGCCCGCAGGATGCGCAATGGCGGAGGAGGGCGACGCGAGCGGGCGGGAGATCCATTCGCGCCCCGAGGAGGAGACGGAGGGCGACTCGTCCCGCGCCATAGCCGCGACGCCCGTGGCGGGCGGCGAGAGCGTCGCGTTCGCGCTCGGCGCCGTCCAGCATCTCGAGCAGCCCGGGCGGACAGCCAGCGCCGTCGACTCTAAAGACCTCGATCGCCGGCATCTCGGCCGATGTTACCGAGCCCCGTCGCGCCCGAACGCTGACTCCCGGGACCGCGGGCGGGCCCATCGAGCGGCCCGTGAGACGGGGCTGAGCAGCCAAGTAGCCTGCCTGGGTGCGCGAAAGAGCCACACACCTCTGGTTTGGGCCCGAACCGGCCCCGCTCGCCGGCTGGCTGCACGAGCCCTCCGGCGACGGCGTGCGCGGTGGCGTGGTCTTGTGCCCCCCGTTCGGTCGCGAGGAAGTCGCCTGCTATCGCGCCCTCCGCTCGCTCGCCGACCTGCTCGCCACCGCCGGCTTCGCGGTGCTGCGTTTCGACTACCAGGGAACGGGGGACTCCGCGAACGGGCTCGCGGGTTCGGACGAGCTGGACTCGTGGGTGTCGAGCGTCCGCGAGGCAGTGGCGCTGCTGCGCGACGCCGGCGTGCCGTGGCTCGGTGCAGTCGGACTTCGGCTCGGCGCCATCATCGCGGCCCGCGCGGACGGCGGGACCCTCGACTCGCTCGTCCTCTGGGACCCGTGCTGGAGCGGCCGGAGCTTTCTCCGTGGCCAGGAGCTCCTCCACCGCCTGACCCTCGGGGGCTTGTCCGCGGGAAGCGAGGCTGATCACGAGGCGGGTGCCCTGGAGATCCCCGGAGTCTCGCTCTCCGCCGCGACGACCGCCGGCGTGCGCTCCCTCGACCTGGCCAGGGAGCTCGACGCGTGGCCCCGAGAGCGGAGCCGGCTCTGCCTGATCACCCGCGAAGGCGACCAGTCTCGCTCGGCCCACGCGGAAGTCTTCGAGCCCCGGTCGTCGGTCGACCAGTACACGGTCACGGGGCAGGAAGCCATGCTCGAGCGACCCCCGCTCACCGCCGAAGTGCCCGCGTCGACCCTCGAGGTCATCGCCACCTACCTCGCAACGCGTGCCCCGGAGGCACGCGCTCGCCTGCGCACCTCGACCAGGGTCTCGGCCACCGTCGGGCGCACTCCTTCGGGGTCGCCGATCGTGGAACGGGCGGTCCAGGTCGGAAACGGCCGGCTCTTCGGGTTGTTCACCGAGCTCGGTGGACGGAACGCTGTCGGGGTGGTCGTCCTCTGCAACCCGGCCGCCGAGCACCACGTCGGTCCCTCGCGCCAATGGGTGGAGCTCGCCCGCCGGTGGGCTGCCGTGGGGGTGAGGACGCTGCGCTTCGACGGCGCCGGCACGGGCGACAGCCCTGCTGTCGACATTCCGGTGGTCGCCGAGGACCGTCGGTTCTACACCGATGCCGCCGTGCGAGACGTGGTCGAGGCAATCCGGTTCGCCTCCCCCGAAGAACCGCGGCGCGTGGTCGTGATCGGGCTCTGCACCGGCGCGTGGCTCGCTGCAATGGCGGCGCGTCAGCTCGGCGTCCGAGGTGCCGTCTTGATGAACCAGGTCGTCTGGGACGAGGAGGGGCGTGCTGTGCCGTTCCCGTCGGGTCCGGGCGGCCCTGAAGAAGTCCCGCTCGGGGATCATCCGCCGGGAACCGGTCGGCACGACCCGCTGCCGCTCCTGCGGAGCCTGAGCTTGCGCGGCGTCGACACCACGGTCCTCCTCGGCTCGGTCGAGCACCAAGGGTTCCTGGAGGCGGCAGATCCCGGAGAGCTTGCAGATCTCACGAGCGGCGGGGCGGGGCAACGCGGCGGCAAGGTGGCGGTGCGGCGCCTCGATCAGTTCGACCACACACTGCTCACCCGACCGGCACGACGCGTGATCGCCGACGAGCTCAGTTCCATCGTCCTCGATCAGTTCGAAGGCGACGGCGCGCCGTCAGCCAGCCGCACGAGCCAACGATGATCTGACCCCGTTCGCGGACGCGAACAACTCTCACCCAGGAGCTGCCTCGGAGGACGCCGACGCGGTGAGCTCGTCGATCGCCTGTCGGATTGCCGCCACGGACGAGAACGTGCTCCTGCGGAGCATGAACTCGGGGAACTCGACGCCATAGGCCTCCTCGAGCTCGAGCATGACCGACACGCTCGCGTGGGAGGTCATGCCGAGCCGGAAGAGGTCGTCGCCGTCGCGGAGGCCCGCGACGTCGATGGACAGACGCCCGTGCTCAGCAAGTACCTCGCGAATCTTGTCAGTCACTGGGGGCTCCTTGGTTGGCCGACCGCTGCCGAACGCCTATCAGGTTATCCGGACGACGATGACGCTGGGGTGCTGCGCTCGCCGGTAGCCTTGGGGGGACAGCGAGGGAGTAGATGACAACGGAAATGGAAACCGGGACGACCTTTGCAGGTCTCGGTGTTGCGCCCGAACTGGTCGAGGCGTTGGGAAGTCAGGGCATCAGGGAGCCCTTTGCCGTTCAAGCACTCACCATTGCCGACGCCCTTGCGGGTCGGGACGTGTGCGGCAAGGCGAAGACCGGCTCGGGCAAGACGCTCGCCTTCGGGTTGCCGATGCTCATGCGGACCCCTCGTGCCGGGTCCGGCGCCCCGACGTCACTCGTACTCGTCCCCACGCGCGAGCTCGCGGTACAGGTCGCCGAGGTGCTCGAGATGCTCGGGAAGGCCGTCGACCGGCGGGTGCTGGCGGTGTACGGCGGGACCGACCTCGACCGCCAGACCCGACAGCTCGCGGACGGCGCCGACATCGTCGTCGCGACTCCCGGCCGGCTCATCGATCTCGCCGACCGCAAGGCCGTCCGCCTCGACAAGGTCTCCACCCTCGTCGTCGACGAGGCCGACCGTATGGCGGACATGGGCTTCCTGCCGCAGGTCGAGTGGCTGCTCCGGCGCATGCCCGTCGAGCGTCAGACGTTGCTGTTCTCCGCGACGCTGGATTCGGCAGTCGATCAGGTCGTCCGCCGCCACCTTCGCGATCCCGTCCTGCACGAGGTGCAGGCGAGGCAGGTCACTGTCGAGGAGATGGAGCACCGTTTCTTGAAGGTGCACCAACTCGACAAGGCGAAGGTGTGCGCCGCCATCGTCGGCGGGGCCACCAAGGCACTGTGCTTCTGCCGCACCAAGCGCGGCGCCGACCGCCTCGTCGACGACCTCCGCCGCGAGGGCGTGCGGGCAGCCGCCATTCACGGCGACCTGCGCCAGGCCGCGCGGGAGAAGGCCCTCGAGGACTTCGCCGCCGGCAAGCTCCCGACGCTCGTCGCCACCGATGTCGCGGCGCGCGGGCTCGACATCGACGGTGTCGACGTCGTGGTCCACTACGACCCGCCCGAGGATCACAAGGGCTACCTGCACCGGTCAGGTCGTACCGCCCGGGCGGGCGAGGGAGGGGTCGCGGTGACACTGGTTCTGTGGGACCAGGAGCTCGCCATCGAACGACTGCAACGGCGCATCGGCCTCCGGCTGCCGATCGTGGAGGTCTTCTCGAACGACCTGCGGCTCGCCAAGCTCGCGGACTGGTCGCCCGAACCCCTCGAGTCGTGACCGACGACCGCCTGTACTTCCGCCAGCTCCTCGCCGGTCGCGACTTCGCCCAAGGTGATCCGCTCGCCCGCCAGATGGTGAACCTCGTCTACCTGATCGGCGACCGGGTGAGCGGTGAAGCCGTCGCGGTCGACCCGGCCTATGCCCCGGGCGAGATCGTCGAGATGCTCGAGGCCGACGGCATGCGACTCACCGGCGTCCTCGCCACCCACTACCACTCCGATCACGTCGGCGGCGACCTCTTCGGCCACGACATCGCCGGCATCGCCGGACTCCTCGAGCTCGTCGCCGTCCCGATCCACGTCCAGCAGTACGAGGCCCCCTGGATCGAGCGCACGACGGGTGTCGGCCGCGAGAGCCTCTTGGCTCATGCCAGCGATGACCTCCTCCTCGTCGGCGAGATCGAGATCCGGCTCCTGCACACCCCGGGCCATACTCCCGGAAGCCAGTGCTTCCTCGTCGACGGGCGCCTCGTGGCCGGCGACACGCTCTTCCTCCAGGGCTGTGGGCGGACGGACCTGCCGGGAAGCGACCCGGACGCGATGTACGACAGCCTCGTCAACCGGCTCGCGAAGCTTCCCGACGACACGATCGTGTATCCGGGGCACCTCTACTCGCCGAAGCCGTCGGCCTCCCTCGGCGAGACGAAGCTGCGCAACCCGGTCCTCGCCCCCCGCAGCGCCGAGGAGTGGCTCGGGCTGTTCGGCGGGTGAATCCGCCGCTGCGCCGGGGCTCGAGCGGCCTCGATTCGATCTGCGTCTTCTGCGGCTCCAATCCTGGGAACGGGAGTGCTTACCGCGATGCGGGGGCCGATCTCGGCAAGGCGCTCGCGGAGCGCAACATCGCGGTCGTCTACGGGGGGGCCCGCAACGGCGTCATGGGTGCCGTCGCGGACGCGGCTCTCGCCGCCGGCGGCCGCGTGACCGGAGTCATCTTGACCCAGCTCGCCCACCACGAAGTCGCGCACGAGCGGCTGACCGAGCTGCACCTCGTCGATTCGATGCACGAGCGCAAGGCGCTCATGAACAGGCTTTCCGATGGATTCGTCACCCTGCCCGGCGGCTTCGGCACCTTGGACGAGACCTTCGAGGTCCTCACCTGGTCCCAACTGGGCATACACACCAAGCCGATCGGCCTGTTGAACGTCGGGGTCTTCGATCCGTTGATGGCCTTCCTCGACCACGCCGTCTCCGAGGGACTCCTGCGCGCCCGGGATCGAGCGATGCTCGTCGTCGCCGACGCCGTGGCCGAGCTGTTGGACCGCCTCGCCGGATTCGAAGCGCCCCGGGGCGACCGCTGGATCCAAGGACCGTGACCGAGGAAGAGCGAATCGGCGCCGGTCAGGCGACGTCGCCGGGTACGCCGCCGTCCGCGACGACCGCAAGCGACGCGGCCTTCCACGCCTGCATCCCTCCGGCGAGGTTCACCGCCGGCAGCCCGATCTCCACCAGCGCGGTTGCGGCCGCGTTCGAACGAGCTCCCGAACGGCAGACCATGATGAGCGTGCGGTCCTCGGGCAGCTCGCCGAGCCGTCCGCCGAGGTCTCCGAGCGGGAGGTGGATCGCCTCCGCGGCACGCCCTACCTGCCATTCCTCGGGCTCGCGGACATCGATCAGCGCCGCGCCGGCCGCGAGGAGGCGCAAGGCCTGTTCCGGCCCGATCTGCTCGACTGCCTGAGGCTCGTCCACCGGGCTCCCTCCGAAGCGGCGGCCCGAACCTTATCCTCGTGGCCCGCCGGCCGCGCCTGTCCGACGCAAATCGATTATTCCTATCACTTTAGTGATAATATCGCGTCATGCGACATATTCGTCGTTGCACCCGACTCCTGATTAGCCTTGGTCCCACGACCTCGCTCCACGTCCCTCGCCCGCCGGTCCTCGAAGCGCCGCGGCTTGCGATCGCCCACTCATCCGAAGGCCGCCCGTGAGTCTCGCCATCGACGCTGATCGGGCCGGCTCCATGACGACGGTGACCTTCGACGCAGCGGGGCTCGGCGACCGGAGCTACCTCTTAAGCGACGGAGAGCAGGCGGTCGTCGTCGACCCGCAGCGGGACCTGTCCCCATACCTGCAGGAGGCGCTCGAGCTCGGAGTCGACATCACGGCCGTGCTCGAGACCCACATCCACAACGACTACGTGAGCGGAGGCCTGGCGCTCTCGAGGGCCACGGGCGCGACCTACGCCATCCCGGCCGGCGAGCCCGTGTCGTTCTCCCACGAGTGCCGCGCTCTCGAGGACGGTGAGATCCTCCTCGCCGGCAGGCTCGAGGTCACGGCGATCGCGACCGCGGGCCACACGGCCCACCACCTCGCCTATCGGATCGAGGGCCCGGGCGGGGCCACCGGCGGAGAGACCGTCGTCTGCACCGGCGGGTCCCTGCTCGTCAACGCCACCGGCCGAACCGACCTCCTCGGGCTCGATCTGGCGGAGGCGCTCGCCCGCTCGCAATGGCACTCGGTTCGCCGGCTGCTGACGACGCTGCCCCCCGGTGCGCGCGTCCTTCCGACCCACGGGTTCGGCAGCTTCTGCTCGGCGGCACCGGCCGGCGGCGACACCGCCGAGACCGCCACGATCGGTCACGAGCTCGAGCAGAACCCGGCCGCGCTCTTAGACGAGGAGGAATTCGTCAAGACACTGCTGGCAAAGCTCCCACCGATCCCCGCCTATTACCGCTACATGGCGCCGCTGAACCGCCAGGGCCAGGCTGCCTTCGAGCTCGGGCCGGTGCGGGAGCTCGATGCCGATGACCTCGACGCCGCGATCGGGGGTGCCGAGTGGGTTGTCGACCTCCGCCCGCGGCGCGCTTTTGCCGCCAGGCACCGCCTCGGCACGGTGAATCTCGAGCTGGGGCTGAACCTGACCACCTACCTCGGCTGGCTGGTGCCCTGGGAAAGCGGGCTCGTCCTGCTCGCCGAGGACCCGGTCGGGATCGCCGAGGCCCGCCGGCTCATCGCCCGAATCGGCCGCGACGACCTGGCGGGCCGGGCGCTGTTCGCGACTGCCGTCGCCGCGACCGGCGACGCGGGCGCCGACGACGCTCGGTTCGGCTCATACCCGGTGGCGGACTTCTCCGAGCTTGCGCACGCCTGGTCGGACCGCTCGGCGCCCGGGCCGCTGGTCTTCGATGTCCGCCACCCGCACGAGTGGCAGGAGAGTCACATTCTCGGCGCTCATCTCGTGCCGCTGCAGGAGCTGGTCGGGCGGCAGCCCGAGGTCCCGAGCGGGGTGCCGCTTTGGGTGCACTGCGGCGCCGGCTTCCGAGCGGCGGCGGCGGCTTCGCTCCTGTCAGGGTGGGGGGCGTCGCCGATCATGATCGACGACGCCTGGACCAATGCCGTCGAGTCGGGCCTCCCGATCGTGTCGGGCGAGGACGCCGCCTCGCCTTAGAGTGGCACCCATGACCGAGAGCGGGGCAGTGAGAGTCGAGCGGAGTCAGAAGCGGCTGCGGACCTACCTCGGAGGCGAGCTGGTCGTCGACACGACTGCCCCGTTGCTCGTCTGGGAGAAGCGGAGCTATCCGACGTACTACGTGCCCCAGGCCGATGTCGCCATGCAGCTCCTCGCCGCGTCGGACACCATCGACGATTCCTCGGATTTGGGGGAGGCCAGGTTCTGGACCGTCAAGACCGCGCGGGCTCAGGCCGAGGACGCGGCACGGCAGTATCCCGAGTCGCCCACCGACGAGATCCGCGAGGCGATCCGTTTCGATTGGAATGCGATGGATTCCTGGTTCGAGGAGGACGAGGAGGTCTTCGTCCATCCGCGTGATCCTCACAAGCGCATCGACGCGCTGCACAGCTCGCGCCGCGTGGTGGTGGAGATCGACGGGGTGACGGTCGCGGACTGCGCCCGACCCGTGGTCTTGTTCGAGACCGGCCTTCCGGCGCGCTACTACCTGCCGAAGACGGACGTCCGGATGGAGTTGCTCCTACCGAGCGACAACCTCACCCGCTGCCCCTACAAGGGCGTAGCCGAGTGGTACTCGGTCAGCGTCGACGGGAAGACCTACGAGGACTTCGTCTGGTGGTACCGCAATCCTGCGCACGAATCGGCGGCGATCGCCGCTCTCGTGGCTTTCTACAACGAGAAAGTCGACCTCATCATCGACGGCGTGCGCCAGGACCGGCCCGTCACCCAGTTCTCCTGAGGACCCGGCGCCCTCGGCGCTCGCTCCGCCCGAGGAGCGGTTTCCGCTCCCTCCCACCCCTCAGTTCGCGCGAGTTTGCTTGCCAACCCTTGTTTTAACGCTATGGGTAGTCATGTGAACGCTTTAAGTGATATAACTCACCCATGTCCACGAGTTCGAGTTCGCGCGTGCTCGCCCACCTGTATCGCAGAGCCGGTTTCGGGGCGACGCCGTCCGAGCTCAAAGCCGCCGAGAAGCTCGGCTTCAAGGCAGTGGTCGACCAGTTGCTGGAGGGTCTCAGCGGACCTGACCGGGGCGGCGACACGGTGAAACTTCCCTGGCTGACGCCACTCGCCGAGGCCTCCATCCCGGGGTTCAGCTACGACGACTTCGACGAGTTCCTCAAGCTCTCCGCGTGGTGGCTCGACCGGATGATCGTGACCGACACGCCGCTTCGGGAAAAGCTCGTCCTGCTCCTGCACAACCAATTCCCCACCTCGTTCCAGAAGGTCAACTCCGCCAGTTTGATGTACAACCAGAACGAGCTCTTCCGCAAGCTCGGGGCCGGCTCTTTCGACGTGCTCACCCAAGCGGTGGCCAAGGACCCGGCAATGTTGATCTGGCTCGACACCGGCACTGACCACAAGGCGCACGCCAACGAGAATTTCGCCCGCGAGCTCATGGAGCGCTTCACGATGGGCGTCGGCCATTACACCCAGACAGACGTCGAGCAGGCGGCGCGTGCGTTCACCGGCTGGACGCTCGACTACACGACGGGCGACTTCTTCTTCAACGAGTACGACCACAACAACGATGTGAAGCGGTTCCTCGGCCATACCGGACGCTTCCAGGGCGAGGACATCATCAACATCGTCACGCACACCGAAGCGTCGGCGAAGTGGGTGGTCGCCCGCCTCTGGAGCTGGCTGGCGTACCCGGTGACCCCCGGAGCGCGGATCGTCGCCGAGCTCGCCCCCAAGTACAAACGGGACCTCAACATCAAGAACCTGCTCGAGGCCATCCTGCACCATCCGGAGTTCGTGTCCGCCACGGCGATGAAGGGGCTCGTGAAGCAGCCCATCGAGTACCTGGTCGGAACGCTGCGCATGCTCGGCCTGACGACGGCGGCGTTCAGCGAGGGCACGCTCGTGTGGTTGCTGGCGTCGTTGGGACAGCAGCCCTTCGTCCCCCTCAATGTCGGGGGATGGGGCCAGAACCAGTACTGGCTGTCCACCTCGGCGAGCAACGCGCAGCTGTCGTTGGCCTGGAACGTCGCCCAGTACGCCGACCTCACCGAGGTCGAGGACCTGAACGGAAGGCCCGGCCCCCAGGTTGGCGCGGTCGGCAGGATGCTCGGCCTCGAGACCTGGTCCAACGAGACCTACCGGGCACTGTGGAAGATGGCCCAGCAGGGCAGCCCTCAGGAGATCCTGGTCCTGGCGCTCGTCTCTCCCGAATACCTTCTCAACTGATCGGAGCCGTCATGGCGAGGTCCTTCACCAGACGCGACTTTCTTTCCGGCAGCCTCGGCGTCGGAGCGGCGGGCGCGCTTCATACGACCCTCGGCCCGCTCGGGTCCCGGGTCCGGTCTGCCCCGGCGAAGAGAGCCTCGGCCACCGCCGGCGCCGGCGCCACGACCAAGGCCGTCACGAATACGAAACGGAAGGTCGATCGGGCGCTCGTCCTCTGCACCCTCTATGGCGGCAACGACGGCCTGAACACCGTGGTGCCCTACGAGAGCTCCGCCTACCGCCAGCTCCGGGGCGACATCGCCATACCCGGAGACCAGGTGCTCCCGCTCGGGTCGGTCGACGGGCTCAAGCTCGGCCTGAACCCTGCGATGGTGGGCCTGAAGGCCCTCTGGGAGGCGGGTCAGGTCGCCATCATCCTCGGCACCGGTTACCCCGACCCGAATCTGAGCCACTTCGAGTCGATGGAGATCATGCAGACAGCCGATCCGTCGGGCGACAGCCCGAGCGGCTGGATCGGGCGCTGGCTCGACGTGACCGGCTCGAACCCGCTGCGTGCCCTCTCGGTCGGCCCGAACGTCCCGCAGGTGTTCGCCGGTTCCCGCCAACAGGCCTCCACACTCGCCGACAGCACGAATCCGGGCTCCCAGGATCCGGGCGGGGACCCGCACTTCACCGCCGCGTACCGCACGCTCGAACATCCCTTCCGGCGTGAAGCCGTGCTCGAGGCGGCGGTCGCCCAGTCTGGCGCGAACCTGCTCGTCGTCGGTGCCAAAGCCGATGCCGCCCTGACCCGCGAACAGCCGCCGCGTGCGATCAGCCCGAATGATCCCGGCGACATCGGCAATCAGCTCGACATCGTCGCGGCGCTCATCAAGGCGGATCTGCCCACCAAGGCCTACGGCGTCATGACGGGCAGCTTCGACACCCATATGAATCAACTGCAGGGCCAGGGCGAAATGCTCTCCCAGGTGGACGCCGGTATCCAGAACTTCATGGGCGACTTCCCGACCGTCTCGAGCGGCCTCAGCCCCGTCATCGTGGTCTACAGCGAGTTCGGCCGCCGCGCCCAATCGAACGCGAGCGGGGGCACCGACCACGGCACGGCGAGCAACGTCATCGTCGTGGGTCCGTCGGTGAAGGGCGGGTTCTACAGCGAATCGCCCAGCCTGAGGCGGCTCGACGAGAACGGCAACCTCGTGCACACCGTCGACTTCCGGCGCGTCTACGCGACCGTGCTGGCCGAAATCATGGGGGTGGACCCGAAGGGCTTCCTCGGCGGTCGTCGCTACCCGACGATCCCCTTCCTGGCCTGACCGATCTCCCGGGGAACCCAGGAGCTTCTCCCGCCGGCGCCTAACGGAGGTCTCAGGTCAGCCGGGCGACCGCGAGCGCGGTCGCGAAGAGCACCGTCGACCAGGACAAGGCGCGAAGCGCGCCTTCGAGGGGACCGAGAAGGTAGCGCCGGTCGACGATGAGGACCTCGCCACTCGCCAGCGTGACCGTGCCCTCGACGTGCTCGGTGCGGCGGCGCAAGGCCCGGGCGGGCGTGCTGAGGCGCCGCTGGGCGAGCGAGAGCGTGAAGGCACCGAAGGCAGCCAGCACCGGGGCAAGCGCCAAGGTCTTCGTCTGCGCCACGTAGGCGGTCATCACCGGAAACGCCCCCCAGGCGGCCGCGAAGCCGGCATCGTTGTGCACGACACCCCCGAAGAGCTCGGCGTTGTAGGCGATCACGACGACCGGGCCGATCACGATGAAGGGCACGAGCACCCAGCCGGTCTTGGTCACGCCGACGACACCGAGCCCGACGGCCGCCACCAGTCCCGTCACGGCCGCAGCGACGAGGGCCGAGGAGGAAAGCCGGGTCCGGAGGGGGCGGCCGTGCAATTCGTCGAGGGCGTGCGCGGCCACCCCGACGGCGAAGAAGAAACCCAGCAACGTCGCCAGCAAGCGCGTGGTGTTCACGAGCGGGGCCAGGCAGGCACCGATGACGATGTAGGAGAGATGCCACGCCGTGTACGGGGGATGGAGGATGAGCCACCAATCCCGCCAGCCGCCGGTCCCGGCGGCGTAGAAGGCGGGCGGGACGGCATCGCGAGCGGTCGCCGGCTCGTCACCCGCCACGGCGTGCGCTTCGAGGTGGAGCTCGACACGCGGCTCGCCGAGCGGCTCATGAGCTCGTTCGTCAGCCACTGGCTCGACGGCCCCATACGACGACTCCCCCGCCGAGGCTCATGACGCGCACGCCGACGTCCTCGAATCCCGCCGCCTGCCAGGCTTCCACCGTCCAGTCCAGGGGATACCGCTGGTACAGCGTCGAGATGCTCGGCCCCAGGAACCGCCCCACCCGGTACCACTCCGGCCCTCCCGTCGCGAGCCCGGCAACCGGCAGCACGAGACGGGTGTAGCCCCACCACCAGCCGCGCCAGAAGCGGTTCGGGGGGACCATGAACTCGAGGCTCGCCACCGGAGCACCCGGCCTCAGGACCCGAGCCAGTTCGTCCAGCGTCGCCTGCGGGTCGTCCACGTAGCGGAACAGGTAGGTGAAGGTGAGGGCGTCGAACGCGGCATCTGGGAAGGGAAGCGCCTCGGCTCGGCCGTTCACCAACTGGACGCGACGGGTCTGATGCGTCTGGGCGACGTTGCGCTGGCCGATCCGCAGCATGCTGCGGGTGAGGTCGAGGCCCACGACGTGAGCGCTCGTGCGGTCGGCGAGCTGGAGGGCAACGCCGGCCGTTCCGGACGCGACGTCCAGGACCCGCTTGGGGGACGCGGGCACGATGTGGTCGACCATCGCCCTGCGCCACCTGGCGTTCTGCCCGAACGACAGCCACTCGGCGAGGCGGTCGTACCGGGCGGGCAAGTCCGCGAAGAGGTGCTGGGCAAACTTGTTGCGGTCGCCGGCGATGCGCAGGCTCATGCGGACTCTCTCGTGCCCATGGCCCGTACGGTACGCGACGAAGCGCTCGGGCGCGACGACGCTCGCTTCCGGACCTTTTGGAGTCGTGTGCAACACGGGCAGGATCGAAGCGTTCCAGAGATCACCGGAGACGGCAGTACGATTGCTGCAGACGCCGTCCTCTCGGAGGTCGGGCCCGTTTACCTGAGGAAGATCGAGGATTCCCGGTGGGACCCATTTCGGAGGCGAATGTCAGCGATGCCGCCAACACCCGGTCGGGCTCGGATCTCGGTTCGGGAGCCGGCGAGGAACGGCTCGAGAAAAGTCCGCGACGGCGCAGCTGGTCGTTCCTCGCGCTGGCGATCCTCGCGATCGGAGTGATCGGCTCGCTCGTCGGAGGATGGACCGAGTACTCCTCCGCCAAGCGCGCTGCGAAGAACGCCTTCGACGGACGGGCGTCCGCAACCGCGGCGGTGCTGACCGCACAACTGCAGCACAACGTCGACCTGAACGCTCTCGTGCGGACGCTCGTCGTGACCCGACCCGGTCTCACGAACGCCGAGTTCCGCGCGTGGTTCAAGATCGTGAACAACGAAAGCTCGTCGTATCCTGACGCGGTCGGGTTCGGCTACCTCGAACGCGTGCCGAAAGCGCTGCTCCCCAAGTTCGTCCGGAAGCTGGCCACTGATCCGGTCCCCGGGTCGCCGCGCCACTGGCCGGGCGTCGTCCCGGCCGGCAACCAGCCCGTGTACTGCCTCACCCGCCTCGGCGTCTGGCTGCTGCCGGTGGCCTTCCCGCCATCGCTCGACGTCTGTGCGACCGCCGACGACCCGGCGCTCGTCGAGGCCGGCGCCACAGGCGCCCTCACGCCGTTGCGCAAAGCGACGACGCTCGGTCAGGTCGCGACCTATGTGGCGATCATCGACGGGCACCACGTCCCGCGCCTCGGCTCCGATGCGCTCGGGCGTCACGGCCTGCTCGTGCTCTTCGAACCGGTCTACCGCGGCCAGGCCTTCCCGACCACGGCGGCGGCTCGCCGGCGGCTCCTCACCGGCTGGACCGTGGCGATGTTCGACGGGTCCCGCCTCCTCGACAGCGCCGTCCCCCGCCAGGACCGGCTCCAGCTTCGCTTGCTGTATGAGGGGCCGGGGCAGAGGCCGCTCGCTGTCGTCACGGCCGGGGGGAGGCCCAAGCCGGGCGAGCTGACCGCAGTGACCCGCTTGGGCGTCGGCGGGTCCTGGATCCTCGAGGTGACCGGGCCGCCGGTCGGCGGTAGCTCGCCATTGACCCAGGGCCTGGTCGTCTTCCTCGCCGGGCTCCTCGTGACGGTCCTGCTCTCGCTGCTCATCCTCGCTCTCAGCACCTCGCGAGCCCGCGCGTTCGACCTCGTCGACGAGACGACGACCGAGCTGCGTCGCCAGGCGCGCCATGACGAGCTGACGGGGCTTCCCAACCGATGGCTCATATTGGACCGGGCCGACCAGCTGCTCGCGCGTTCACGGCGCCGCGCCTCGATCGCAACCGCGCTGTTCGTGGACCTCGACAACTTCAAGGACGTGAACGACACCTTGGGCCATGCCGTCGGCGATGAGCTCCTCAAAGCCGTCGCGGATCGTCTACAAGATTCCGTGCGAGAGGGTGACACCGTCGGACGCCTGGGCGGCGACGAGTTCGTCGTCCTCCTCGAGGACGACCGGCTCCCTTCACGCGGCGGCCTGGTGGCAGCCCGGATCCTCGAGGCCCTGAGAGCCCCGTTCCGGATCGCATCGCAGCATCACCCACTGTCCATCACGGCCAGCATCGGCATCGCAATGGGCGATCGCAAGAGCGCAGGCGACCTGCTGAAGGACTCCGACGTCGCTCTCTACCGGGCGAAGTCGCTCGGCAAGGCGCGTTACGTCGTCTTCGAGAGCGGCATGGGCAGCTCGGTTCAAGAGCAGGTCCAGCTGAAGGTCGATCTCCAGCTCGCGCATACCCAGGGCCAGTTCTTCCTCGTCTACCAACCGATCATGGACCTCGTCACGTTGGAGATCGTGGGCGCTGAGGCGCTCCTGCGCTGGCAGCACCCGACACGAGGCGTGGTCGCGCCGCTGGAGTTCATTCCGTCCCTCGAGAGCACGGGTCTCATCGTCGAGGTCGGCCGCTGGGTGTTGGGGGAGGCCTGCCGGCAAGCCGCCGTCTGGCAGCGACAGGGACTCGAGCTCACGATGAACTGCAACATTTCGGCCCGCCAGCTCGAATCGGACGACCTCGTCCAGGACTTGCAGGCAGCGCTCCAATCGAATCGCCTCCCTCCTTCGTCGCTCGTCCTCGAGATCACCGAGAGCACAGTGATGAAGGACGTAACGGGGACGGTGCGTCGCCTCAACGCGTTCAAGGCGCTCGGCGTCGGCGTCGCGATCGACGACTTCGGGACCGGATACTCATCGCTCTCCTACATCCACCGATTCCCGGTCGACGTGCTCAAGATCGACCGCTCTTTCGTGTCGGTCATCGACGACACCTCGAGCGCCTCGATGCTGGTGCAGGTCATCGTGCAGCTCGGTTCCGAGCTCGGCCTGGAGGTCGTCGCCGAAGGGATCGAGACGGTGCCGGAGTACGAGAAGCTCCTCGCGATGACCTGCAAGAGCGGCCAGGGCTTCCTCTTCGCCAAGCCCCTTGACCCCGGGACGTTCGAGACCTTCGTCCGGGTGGGCGGCGCGAAGATGGCATTGGAGGTCGAACGCCTGGCGACCATCGCTCTCGAGCGGTAGGCGACTCACGACGCCCAGCTGGGCGACGACGACTCAGGACGGTGGCGCCGGCGTAATCCGGGCGAGGCGCAGCACGAACTCGCGGACGAACCGCTCGGGCTCGGGCCAGGGGAACCCGGGCAGCGCGATCTGCAGGCTGACCGTTCCGTGCATCGCAACCCAGACCGCGGTGCTGTCGGCGACGACGTCGGTGCTCGTCGAGGCGCCGGTTGCGACGCAGGCGGCAACCGCGTCAACCAGGAGCGCGAAGCTTTCGGCGCCGAGCTCGAGCACCGGACGCCCGTCGGGACCGAGCGCGACGGGCTTGCAGTAGTCGCTTCTCCCCACTCGTTCCGCGGCGAACAGCACACGGTAACGAGGCGGCCGGCCGAGGCCGAAGGCGACATAAGCCTCGCAGCCGGCAACGAGGCGTTCGACCGGGTCTTCGCCTGCCGCGACGACGCCGTCGGTGATCGCTTGACGCAACTCGTCGAAGACACGGGCGACGACGGCCAGCACGATCGCGTCCCGGTCCGGGAAGTGCGCATAAATCGACGGAGCGGCGATGCCGATCTCGCGGGCGACGGCGCGCAGCGTCACAGCCTCGTCGGTTCCTTCCCGCTCGATGAGCGCGAGGGCTCCGGAGACGATCTCCTCGGTCAGGCGCGCGCCCTGGCCGCGAACGTTGCGCTCCCGCCGGACGACTCCCGTCCCTCGGGGCGTCGCTCGCCCGGATCGGGCGCCGCTCGCCACTTCTGAAGAACTTTCCACACCTTCACTTTACATCCGTTAGCTCATCTGTCTATACTTACATTCGTAAGTTCCCAGCCGTTAGTTATTCGAAACGGAGGCCCGAATGCGCTCGAGCAAAAGCAGCGCCAGCACCACCGCCAACACCCCGCTGGCGGGCGGTGCCGGGCCGGCCGGCGGCCGGGTGAACCGACACTGGCCGGAGGGCCACCCGCGGCGCAGGCAGATCCTGCTCGTGCTCTGCTTGAGCCTGCTCGTGGTCGTCATCGACAACACGGTGCTGAACACCGCGCTCCCGACGCTCGCCAGGGTCCTGCATGCCGGCACGAGCTCGTTGCAGTGGATCGTGGACGCGTACACGCTCTGTTTCGCTGCGCTATTGGTCCCCGCCGGAGCGCTGGGCGACCAGTACGGCCGCCGGCGCTCGCTCATCGGCGGGCTCGCCGTCTTCGCTCTCGGCAGCCTGGCGGCGGCGTTCGCCTCGAGCGCCGACGTGCTGATCGCCGACCGGGTCGTGATGGGCCTGGGTGCAGCCTTCGTCATGCCGGCGACCCTCTCGATCCTGAACGCCGTGTTCCCACCGGGAGAGCGGGCCCAGGCGATCGCAGCCTGGTCCGCCGTTGCCGGTGTCGGGATCGTGATCGGACCGACGCTCGGCGGCTTCCTGCTGTCGCACTTCTGGTGGGGCAGCGTCTTCCTCGTGAACGTCCCGCTCGTCGTGCTGGCGCTGGCCGGGGTCGTTCGGATCGTCCCCGAGACGGCGGAGCCGGGCCGGCCCTCGCTCGACTTCGTCGGGACCTTCTTGGTCGCCGGAGCGCTCATCGGAATCGTCGATGCCATCATCGAGGCTCCGAGCCGCGGATGGACGGGCACGGGCACCCTCATCGAGGCGATGGCGGGTCTGGCGGCACTTGGCCTCTTCGTCTGGTGGGAGCTGCGCGTCGAGCACCCGCTCATCGACCTGCGCATCTTCGCCTCGAGAGCCTTCTCCGTTGCCTCCGGGGCGGTCACCGTCACCTTCTTCGCCCTCTTCGGCAGCCTGTTCGTCTTCACCCAGTACCTCCAGCTCGTCCACGGGTACAGCCCCCTCTCGGCCGGCGTCCGCGCCCTTCCCTTCGCCTTCGCGATGGGGGCCGTGTCGCCGCTTTCACCCCTGTTGGCCAAGCGCTTCGGCATCCGGGCGGTCATCCCGGCGGGCCTCGCCCTGATGGGGCTTGGTCTGCTCGACCTTTCGCTGGCGGGGGTCGACACCGGTTACCCGGCTCTGGCACTTGCCGTCGCGATCATGGGCGCAGGGATGGGTCTCGTCATGGCACCCGCCAGCACGACGATCATGACCGCAGTGCCCTCCCACCAGGCCGGCGCCGGGAGCGCGGTCAACGACACCATCCGCGAGGTAGGCGGGGCGCTCGGCGTGGCGATCGTCGGCAGCCTGACGGCGGCGCTGTACCGCAGCCGCCTCGCCGCAAAGCTCGTCGCCCATCACGCGCCCGGCTCGGTGGTACACATCGCCACGGGCTCGATCGCCGCGGCCGACGCCGTCGCCAAGAGCGTCGGCGGGGCGAGTGGCAGTGAAATCGTGCGCGCGGCGCACGACAGCTTCACGACGGCGATGGCTCTCGGCATGCGGGTCGCGGGTGCCATTGCAATCGCCGCCGCCGTCGGTGCGGCCGCGGCTCTCCCAGCCCGTGCCGGCGTTCACGTCCCGGCGTCGGTACCGACCGATACCGGGCTCGTCGTCACGAGCCCGGCGCTCTGAGAGCCCGGTCCGGCGAGAGCCGTGCGGGGCCGGCCGGCTTAGGTCCCGGCGCCGGGGCGCCGCTTCGGGGAGACTGGGGAGATGAGTGATCCGAGTCCGTCCACCAGCGAAGGGGGCTTCCATTCGGTCACAGAGGCTCGAGGCCTCCTCGAACGAGGCGAAGCGCGGTCGGTCGAGCTCGTAGAAGCCCTGCTGCGCCGCATTGGAGAGACCGACCGCGCCGGGCCCGAGCTGCGCTCGGTCCTGGCCCTTTGCCCTGATGCGCTCGAGGTCGCCCACCGGATGGACCAGGAGCGCCGCCAAGGCGAGATCCGAGGGCCGCTGCACGGCATCCCGATACTGGTGAAGGACAACATCGACACCGCCGGAAGTGAGGGCACGACCGCGGGCTCGCTCGCTCTCGCGATGAGCCGGCCCACGCGCGACGCCGTCGTCGTGCAGCGGCTCCGGGCAGCCGGGGCCATCGTCATCGGCAAGGCCAACCTGTCGGAATGGGCGAACTTCCGCGGCAAGCGATCTTCGAGTGGCTGGAGCGCCGCAGGCGGTCAGTGCCGCAACCCCCACTCCCTCAACCGCTCCCCCGGCGGCTCCAGCTCAGGCTCGGGCGCGGGCGTCGCAGCCGGATTCGCCCCGCTCGCGGTTGGCACCGAGACCGACGGATCGATTCTCTGCCCGGCCGCGATCAACGGCGTCGTGGGGATCAAGCCGACGGTCGGACTGACGAGCCGTACGGGGGTCGTGCCGATCTCGTCGAGCCAGGACACCGTCGGCCCGATGGCACGTAGCGTGGCCGATGCGGCTGGGCTCCTCAGTGTTCTCGCCGGCTACGGCGCCGGCGCGGACCCCCTCGACCCGATGACGATGACGCGCCCCGAAGATCTGCCCGCGGACTACCGGGCCTTCTGCGATTTCAACGGGCTGTCGGGCGCCCGGATCGGTGTCCCACGCCAGCACTACTTCGGCTACAGCGCGAAAGCCGACGCCCTCGCGGAAGCCGCCTTGGCAATCGCGAGGAAGGCGGGCGCGGTGGTCGTCGACCCCGCGGACGTGACCACGGCCAAGTCCATCTCGAAGGGCAAGGACGAGTTGACGGTTCTCCTGCACGAGTACCGGGCCGGCCTCGAGGCGTACCTGGCGACGCGGCCCGCCGGCGAAGGTCAGCCTCGCACCATCCAGGAGGTCGTGGCGTTCAACGAGGCACACGCGACTGAGGAGCTCGCCTTTTACGGCCAGGAGTACCTGATTGCCGCAGCAGAGGTCGGCGACCTCGACAGTCCCCGCTATCTCAAGGCCCGCGCCCGCAACTGGCGAAAGGCGCGCCGCGAAGGCATCGACGCGGCGCTCGAGAGTGCGAAGGCCGACGTGCTCGCCTTTCCGACGATAGGTCCGGCGTGGTGCATCGACCACGTCAACGGCGACCCACCTGCCGGCGTGGGTTATCAGGTTGCCGCCGTCGCCGGCTACCCGGCCATCACCGTGCCGGTGGGAAAGGTCAGCGAGCTCCCCGTCGGGCTCTGCCTCGTCGGCACGGCCTGGAGCGAGCCGACGCTCATCCGGATCGCCTTCGCACTCGAGCAGAGGCTCGCCCTCGGCGACGACCTGCGGCCGGCCTGGCGGTGGGAGATCGAGTAGCTCGCGGGCCGGACCGCCCTCGCCGTCACGCTGGCGGTGGTCTGCTCACTCCCCCAGGGAAATGGGGGTCCCCGACGATTCCTCGAGCCGCGTGACGAGCCGGTCGACGAAGCCGACCTGGCCCTTGAGGAGCTTGCGCTTGGCCGTGGCGGCGGGCAGCCATGCCGCGCGGTCAACCTCAGGCCACGACCTCGTCTCGCCCGAGTGCGGCGGCCACTCCAGCTCGAACTCGTTGCTCACGACGGCGTCGGCGTCGAGGTCGCCCTCCACGGCCCAGACGCGGACCCTCTTACCGCTCGGCTGGCGGATCTCGCCGAGGTCGAGCCGGGGACCGGGGGGAGGCTCTTGGCCCAGCTCCTCGGCGAATTCCCGGCTTGCTGCCTGCTCCGGTTCCTCATCCGACGCGTACTCTCCCTTCGCAACCGACCAGGCACCATCGTCCTTCTTGGCCCAGAAGGGGCCGCCAGGATGCACGAGGAGCAGTTCGAGGACTCGCCCGTCGCGAAGGCGGTAGGGCAACAAGCCGGCACTGCGTGCTGGAGCCTTCGAATTGCCTGAGGGCTGCGGCGCCGCGGTCACTTCTCGCCGACGACCGGCACGGGATAGGCGTCGAGCTCGTCGATCGGCACCAGCTCGAGTTGACTGGGCTCGATTCCGAGTCCCCACAGCGCCAGCCCGACGCGGCCGTCGAGATCGACGGCCGCTGCCCACGAGCGCCCCAGGCGGTGGACATGAGCTTCCCGCTCGGCGCCCTCGACCCGGACCGACGACCGCTCCCATTCCGGGGATTCAAGGTCGAGGGCAAGCTGATCCATTTCCGGGAGCTTCTCGCGCAGGTACGCGGAGCGCTCCTCGCCTTGAGGCGGCATCTCGAGTTGGAGCAGTCCGAACAACGCCTGCGAAAGCGCCGCCTCGAACCCGGTGACGCGCACACCTTCCCCGAGATCGTCAGATCCGCGCAGGAGTGGCGAGCTCTTGGCGATCGTGCCGACGGTGACTAGGACCCCGTGCTCCGCGTCGCCATGGTCCAAGAGCACGCCGACGAATTGCTCGCCCATCATGCGGTCCCAAAGCCCCATCGCCCTGCGACCGCTGAACGCCGGCGGCAGGCCGTAGACCGGAAAATCGAGCGCCGGCAGGGCTGCCTCTGGATCGCCCGATCGTGCGAGGTCGTCGCCACCGGTCGCCTTCGCGCCATCCGACAGGCCCCAGGGGCCGGCGATCAGATTCGGCACCCCAAAGCCCTGGAGGTCCCACGCCTCGTACCGCTCTCCGGTGAACACGCTGAATCGCGACCCGTCGTCGAGCGCGACGGCGAGCTCGCGTCCATCGAAGGTTGCCGCCGTCACGCGACACTGCAGCAGCCCCAGCATTGGCGCGAGAGAGGCCGTCACACCGGGCCGGACCTCGTGCTCGGTGCCCTCCGCGTCGCGAAACGCGATCGCTGCCTCGATCACGAGGTCTGCGTTCACCCGCTCGTGGAGCTGGGCGCCGTCAACGAGAAGGAGGCTGATCCGGTAGTCGAAGTTGATGCGGCGGACCTGGCTACCGACCAGGACGCTCAGGTCGTAAGGATCCACGTGCTCATCGTGCCCGAAACTCGCGGCCGACGCGGCATCGGTCCCACTCCCAGGTGCGGCCGGCGGCGGCCCACCTCCGGAGTCGGGTAGCTTTTGGGACCCGTGCTCGGGCCGACCGTAGAGTACGAGCCAGCACGGCTAGCTCCAACTAGCCCCCGTAGCTCAGGGGACAGAGCAGCGGTTTCCTAAACCGCGTGTCGCAGGTTCGAGTCCTGCCGGGGGCGCCAGCCAGTCCGGGCAGCGGTCATCGACCCATCCAGTTGGTATCGAGGGTCAAAACTTGCCGGCGGCAATGTCGGACAGTGTGACTCGGGAAACCTGGAAGGTAATCGTGACGTCTGGTGTCTGTCCTGGGGCGCCTCCGACGAAGGCGATCGGAATGCCGGTTTGAGCGTTGATCGTCAACGCCTCCTGGTAGTTCGCGGGAAATGCGGGTGCTCCTGCCGTTAGGGTCAGCGCCGGTTGGCTGCCGGTGGTGGTGTTGGTGACCGTGACCTCTGGAACGGTTGACAGGAGGCGGAGCACACCGGCTCGGACTTGAGGGTTGCCGGCGCCGGCAGAGAGAGCGTCGATCGAGTTCTCCCAGATGTAGTTGTCGGTGCTCGCTTCCTGGGACGCCGGCCCGGGTGGCAGCGTGGGGGGCCACCTTGATGCCCATACTCTTCTCCCTGGCCTGCGCCGCGGTCAGACCCGACTGCCCCGAACCCGAAGGTTCGACACCCGGGTCGAAACTGGCGTTGGCCATGCGCTGGCGAGCGGTGGCTAGGTCGCCTTTGACGGCGTAGATCGCCGCCGCCACTTCACGGGCGAAGGAGCCGTCGCCGACGTTGTCGTTGCCGGCGATCTCGGCCGGGAGACCGCTCTCGCTCGCCGCGTAGAAATACTCGCCGCTGTCGGTGTAGAGATCGACGCCCATGACCGGCTGACTTCCGGGGTAGGTCGTCGCGCGGATCACCAACGTCGCGTCGCCGGCTGGCTGAGAATCGTTGGCCGTGATGTAGTCGGCTAGGCGCATCCGGGGCGGCTTAACCCTGGCCGAGGCGGCCGGGGTGCCGACTGAGGGCCGGTGTGAGCTCTGCGCGGGCTGGGTCGTCGACGTGGCGATCAGGGTCACCGCGGCAGCAGCCGCGGCGAGACCCACGCCGATCGTGCAGCGGGTCGACAACATCCGCCGGCGGACCCGGGCCGGCGCCACCGCGGGCTCGCCGACGGCGATCGCTGCTCGCAGCACCATTCTGGCCCGCTCGACCGCCTCGTCCCGTAGGGGTTCCACGTCCTTCAGTCGGCCGATCAGGTCTATCTCGTCCGCGATCATTTCGTCTCCTTTAGCGTGTTGAACTCGGTCAGAAGCGCCACTATCCCTGGATGGCTTCGTAGCGCCAGGCGGGCTTGGTGCATACAGCGGCGAGCCGTTCCCGGCGGCATCCCGAGGGTCCGCGCCGCGTCAGCGATGCTCAGGTCCTCCCACACGACCAGGGTCTGGACCTCCCGCTCGTCGGGTCGGAGTCGCGCGAGCGGCCGCCGCAGCACCGCCTCGCCGTCAACCCGTTCGTCCACCGCCGGCCACGGGTCCCAACCCGCCGCCAAATCGGCCACGTCTGGCGCCGGATCCTCAGCCGGCCGGGACCGCCAATGCCGGCGAAGGGTGTTTCCCGCCACCCCGAACAGCCACGGCCGAGCGTCAGGATAGGAACGGTCGTAAGTCGCTCGGGACCCCGAACGCCGCGACCCACACGTCGCCCAGCAGCTCTTCGGCCACTCCCCGGCCTGCCCGCCGGGCCAGGTAGGCGCCGACCGCGGCTTCGTGACGGCAGATCACCTCGACAAAGGCTTCCCCGTCGCCGGCCAACGACCGGCCGATCAACTCTGCGTCTGACGCCACGACCCTCCTCGACGCTGCATGGCCATACACCCTGTACTTGCCAAATCACCTCGCAAAGCGTTCAGGTCGGCCAGCACCACCCGACTGGAGGCGTGTCACCGAAGGACGGTCGAGAAGTCCCGGTCCAGGTCAAAACCGGTGCCGACCTAACTCAGTCGGTGGTGGCTCTAACCCTATTCACGGGTCAATTAAGCCCGGATTGACCGATCGAGGCGCTTGACAGCCCACGGCGCCACTACCGAGGACCCGGTTGCGACTGCAGCGCTGCCGACGGCGATTGCCCACCCAACCGGCCCCATCGGAGTGCACTCGAAGAAGTGGCTCAGTCCGGGCGTCTGCACGATCCCGACGAGCACGCCTGCTGACACCAGCGTCGATGTCAGCACAATGGGGCTCGTGCCCCCGATGACGGCTGTCTGCCCGAGCTGGGTGCCCACCAGGGCGGCCAGCGCGACAGTGCTCGCACGCCGCGAGGTTCCCGTCGGCCGGGCAAGCAGCCAGGCGCCCGTTGCCCCGGCAGCCGTAGTTGCGGCGCGCAGGGCGATCTGGCGCGCGAGAGCGCCGCCGAGCGACGCCTCGGGTCCCTCATGAAGCAACTCTTCCGGTGAGCGCCGCGCCGGAGAACGCAAGGCGATTGTCATCGCCGGCAGCATGTCGGTGAGGAGGTTCACCAGCAGCATCTGGCGCGCCCCGAGCGGCGACGCCCCGGCGATAGCGGTGGTGCCGAGGATGAATGCGACCTCTCCCAGGTTGCCCCCGATAAGGATGGCCAGCGCGTCACGCACAGAGGCCCACATGGCGCGGCCCTCCACGATGGCGTCAATGACCGTCTCGATGCGGTCGTCAAGCACGACTAGGTCCGCCGCCTCGCGTGCGGCGGGCGAGCCGCGACCGCCAAGGGCGATCCCTGTATGAGCGAGGCGGATCGCAGGGGCGTCGTTGGCACCGTCCCCCGTCATGGCGACGGTGCGGCCGACGCGCTGGTAGGCGCGAACGATACGCACCTTCTGCGCCGGGGTGACACGGGCGAACACCGTTGCCTCGCCGAGCACGGCGTCAAGCTCGTCGTCGTCCCTCGTGTCGAGATCTGCCCCGGTGATCACCGGCGCGCCGTTCAAGATATGAAGCTCCTCGGCGATTGCGGCCGCAGTCGAGGGGTGGTCGCCGGTGATCATGACGACCGACACACCGGCCGAGCGCAAGTCGGCCACGGCCGCTGCGGCTGTCGGGCGCACCCCGTCGGCCAAGCCGAGGAAACCGAACAGCTCCATGTCGCTCACCCGCTCATCTGCGAGGTCGGCGCGCGCCGATGCCGGGCGCTCGGCCACGGCGAGCACCCGTAGCCCCCGGCTCGCGAGGCGCTCTACCTCGGCGTCGAGCCGGAGTCGTATTCGCCGGTCCATGGCGGTGATGCCCTCAGGCGCCCGCCAAGTGGTACAGCGTGGCAACACGATCTCGGGCGCGCCCTTGACTGACACCCGTGAGCCACTCGGGCTGTCGCCGACGACGGCGTGGTACCCACGTGCCGGCTCGAAAGCGAGCTCACCCAGAAGGCTCCAACCCCCGAGCCCGTGGCTCGCCTCCACCCCCGCAGCCTCGGCGCCCTCGAGTACCGCACGGTCGGTCGCGTGCGGCAGGTCGTCGCCATCGTCGGCGGGGCTGGCCCGGAGCGCTGCGGCCAGTACCGTCACGGACCGGGGTGACAGATCGCCTACCGGCTCTTCGGTGGAGCCATCGGACACCCGCTGCAAAGTGATGTGCCCGGCCGTCAGCGTGCCAGTCTTGTCGAAACACAAGACGTCGACCCGTCCGAGCGCCTCGATCGTCCGCGGGTTGCGGACGAGTGCACCGCGCTCTGCGAGCCGGTGCGCGGCTGCGAGCTGAGCGACAGTGGCCAGCAAGGGCAGCCCCTCGGGCACCGCAGCGACCATCAGACTGACACCGGAGCTCACCGCGGCACGTGGTGAACGGCCCCTCAACAGGCTCATGCCCGTGACTGCGGCTCCGCTCGCCACGGTCGCGGGCACGGTCAGCTTCGTGAGCGCGGACAGCCTGGCCTCGACCCCGCTCGCCGGGGGCTCGGGCGCGTCGGCAAGGCTACGACCGACCTCGGTCTGGGCCCGAACGGCAACCACTGCGGCGAGAACCGTGCCGGTAGCCACCACCGAACCCTCGTAGAGCATGCAGACGCGCTCGGCGAGTGTCGCCCCGGAAACGGGTAGAGCGTGCTTTAGAACCGGGAAGGACTCGCCTGTGAGGGAGGACTCGTCGACCTCGCACCCACGGGTCTCGAGAATGCGACAGTCGGCGGGGACCATGTCGCCGGCCTTGAGCTCGAGCACATCGCCGCGTACGAGGTGGGTCCGTTCCATTTCCTTCACGCGACCGCCTCGACGCACGCCGACGCGTGTCGTCATGGCGTACATCAACCTGTCGATCGACGCGTGGGCGCGGACTCGTTGCACCCCGCCCATAAGGGCATTTGCAGCGGTGACCCCGGCGACAAGCCCGGCGTCTGTGACCGAACCGACCGCAGCGGCCAGCCCGGCACCCACCGCCAGCACTGGGGTGAGCGGGTTTGCCAGTTCGCCCGCTACCGCCCGGGCGAGCGAAAGGTGGGGTGATCCTTCAGCAGGCAGCTCCGCCAGGCGACGCGCTGCCTCGGCCACCGAGAGCCCTCGAGGCGACGAGCCGAGTGCATGGAGCACGGCGTCAGGTGTCATGGCGTGCCAGGCGATCTCCCTGAGCGGCGCGGGCGCGGGGCGCCGACCCAGCGATGATCCGGCCACAGTCCCTGCCGCTTGGGCCGCGAGAGCGGCAATGTTCACCGGCACCGCCGCTCGCCGGGACGCGCTCGAAGCAGGGCCGAGAAAGGACCAGGCCGCGCCCACTGCCGAGCCCGCTGCTGAGAGCGCGACGCTGCGCGTGCTGACCGAGCGCGCGACGGGCAAAGACTCGACCACGAAGTGGGCGTCGGCGAGACCGGGACGTGTCAGCAACGCGGCGCCCCAGGGCGGATGTCGACCGTGACCGCCCACGCCGACCCCGGCGTCGGCCGCGCGCAACGCTGCGTGTGCCGGGCCGCCCGATACGAGGAGCACGCCGTGACCGGCTTTCTGCAACGAGCGCACCGTGGCCGCAAGACGACTGCCGCCAGCGACCAGGCCGTCCGCGGCCAGCCGCTCTCGCAATCCGCTGCGCAGCCCCGCGACGAGAAGCTGGCGGCCCCCCCGGCGCACGGAATGGGCAAGGGGATCGGCCAGGGGATCCAGCTCCACCTCGAGGGCTACGAGACCGACGAGAGCGCCAGCTCGGGTGACGCCGAGCACACCGGGCCGGCCGCGCCCGAGGGCCCGCACCCGTGCGGCGGTTCCGACCGGCAGCGTGGCGCCGATCGACGCCATCGGCTCCAAGCTCCAAGCACCACGCCGAGCCAAACGGGAAGGCCGCGCTGGGTCGAAGAGCTCGAGCGCCTTGAGACCAACCGCAGCCGCCTCGAGATCGCCCAGCGGCTCCACCGCGCCTAGCGCGCTCCGCCCAGTGGTCAGCACTGCAGCGTCGAGCACGACCACGTCGACGCGGTCGAGCCGGCGCAGGACCTCACTGTCGAGCACGATGACGTCGCGTGCAGCGAGCTCGCGCCCGAGCCGAGCAGCAAACGCATCGCGCCCGTGACGCGCCGCTTTCGGCACCGCGGCTGTCACAATACCTCCGGCGCGTCTCGGGCTGCCTGGTAAGGAAGTGAAGTGAACGGAAGGCAGCGTCCAGCCGACACTGGGGCGAATTCTGGATGAAGGCTTCCCTTAGGGCAATATATGGGCAACGCCATGGCCGGAGGATCAGAAAAGGCGGTCTGTCAGGCGCGCCGGTGGCGTGCGATCGCCACGCCGACGCCGGCGAGCAGAACAAGGGGCCAGTCGAGCGCGCCCACTGCCACGGCCGTAGCCAGCCCACCGTAGAAGCCGGCCTTCATCACGAGATCAGGTACGTGGACATGGACAACGGGGACGACATAATCACCCGCCGAGCGCTCGTTTCCGGCCGAAGTCTGCGGCTTAGTTGCAGGGCGTGTCGCCATCATTCCTCCTGGTAGTTGTGCAAGTGATGCTATCTAGGCCCTGGTTGGGACTGTTGCGCGGGTCCGATAGATCACAAAACTGCCAATAGCTAGCCCGAGAGAAAGCCATTCTCGACGCGATCGAAGGCCCTGAAGACCACTCAGGAGAGCCCGCCCAGCCCGGAGCTCGGGGATCGGAACGGTCAGCGGTTCTGACGACCGGCGAGCCGGCTACTGATCCGACCAGGATCCCAAGGATTGGAGAAGGGGTTCGTAGGTGCACTTTGTCGCTCTCGCCTCCTCGCCCATCCATCTTGCCAACTCCCTTCGTTCGAAGACATCAACCGTGGACGGACTCTTTGGAACAGACCAGATGCGCTTGGAGATGAGCAGGGTACGAGGTCGACGAAGCGAGAGTCACAATGCTGATCAGCGATACTGTGCTGCTGGTCGGGATAATCGGGGTGGCCCTGTGCGGAGCTCGTCGCCTTCCGCCCTGGAGCACAGGTACCGATTCATTTCCGGCCCGGCGCATACAACAACTGGTACCCAAGAGCGTGGGCCTCGTGCTGCGGCCCGGGATCGCGGTTGTCTACGTGGTGGTGTCCATCACGGCCCGAAACGAGCAGCCAAATTGCGGGTCTCGGGCCACCGTTGGCCTTACCGTCGCCTACTAGGCAACGAGCGCGGTGGCCGCCGCCACGGCGCGCAGGTGGCGGACGGCCTGGCGGTACGAACCGACCAGGCTGTCCTCGCAGTATCCGAGGTCGCTCTCGATGCAGAATGCCCGGATGATGCTCTGGGCGCGCGCCAGGTTGGGCCGGGGCATCGTCGGGAAGAGGTGGTGCTCGATCTGGTAGTTGAGGCCGCCGAGCATGAGGTTGGTGAACCGGCCGCCGGTGACGTTGCGGGCGGTGATGACCTGACGCCGAGCGAAGCTTATTTTCGTATCGCCTGCGATAATGGGCATGCCCTTGTGGTTGGGGGCGAAGCTGCAGCCCAGGTACAGCGAGAAGAGCGCTTGCTGGACGGCGACGAAGGCCAACGCCTTAAGCGGGGACAGCACCCACAGCACCGCCGTCAGATAGAGCGCGACGTGCACGGCTATCAGCAAGCCCTCCACGGCCGCGGCACGATCTCGTTGCCGGAGCAGCCTCTTCATACCGGACACATACAGGCCCGCACTTCGCAGGAGCATGAGGGGAAAGAAAAGCCACGCCTGCCAGCGCGCCAGCAACCGTGTGAGGCTGCGGTGTTCCACGCCAAGCCCGTCGGTGGAGGTGAAGACCACGAGGCCCTCACCTATGTCGGGGTCGCGGTTGACCTGGTTGGGGTGTGCGTGATGGGCATTGTGCTTGGAAACCCACCAGCCGAAGCTCAATCCGATCAACGCGTTCCCGACGGCCAGCCCGAGCAAGCAGTTGGCCCGGCGGGACCGAAAGACCTGCTGGTGCCCC